>JABLTP010013670.1_pt1 | contig 131337 bp, 112 predicted proteins | sample 7160111 | NCBI WGS metagenome assembly JABLTP01 (sample SAMN14651227, study PRJNA627086) | human gut metagenome | isolation source: feces | host: Homo sapiens
GAAGCGGCTGCGAAGCAGACATTTACTTTTCTTGCGCCATTAACGAACGAACAGTCATGCGAAGCAGGACGAAAGAGCGCGATAGCGCGGGTTCGTGAGTATAGGAGCAGATAAAGAGTAAATTATAATATAATAAAACAGTCATATACAGGCTGTGCACCCGGATTATAGATACACGAGGGGGAGAGATTATATGCCAGAGAGCAATATAGAATTAGCAGGAAATAAGAATATTAAGACAAGCGAAGTAGAAAAATCAGTGGATACGCCGGCAGATTTTACAAGCCCGGAGGAGCTTTATAATGACCTTATAGAAAAAGTTAAAATGTATCATCCATCATCTGACCTTTCAGATATAGAACGTGCATATAAGGTTGCAAAAAAGGCTCATGAAGGCCAGTTTAGAAAGTCAGGTGAGCCATATATTATACATCCACTTTGTGTTGCTATTATATTAGCAGAGCTTGAGCTTGATAAAGAGTCTATTATAGCTGGTCTTTTACATGATGTTGTTGAAGATACTGTTATGACAAGTGAAGATGTGGCAAAAGAATTCGGCGATGAGGTTGCACTTTTAGTAGATGGTGTTACAAAGCTTACACAGCTTAACTATCAGCATGACAAGATAGAAGTGCAGGCAGAAAACTTAAGAAAAATGTTTCTTGCTATGGCTAAGGATATAAGAGTTATTCTTATAAAGCTTGCCGACAGACTTCACAATATGCGTACAATGCAGTACCAGTCACCAGCAAAGCAGGTGGAAAAGTCCAGAGAGACTATGGATATATATGCTCCTATAGCACATAGGCTTGGTATATCTAAGATTAAGGTAGAATTAGATGATCTTTCCATGAAATATCTTATGCCGGATACTTACAATGACCTTGTAAAGCAGGTGGATATCAACAGACCGGGTAGAGAAGCTTTTATAAAGAGCATAATCAAGGAAGTCGGTATGCATATAAGCAATGCCGGTATAGAAGCAGAGATAGATGGAAGAGTTAAGCATTTTTTCTCAATCTATCGAAAGATGGTTAACCAGAATAAGACACTTGATCAGATATATGATATATTTGCAGTGCGTATTAAGGTTGATACAGTTAAAGACTGTTATGCGGCTTTAGGCGTAATACATGAGATGTACAAGCCTATTCCAGGAAGATTCAAGGATTATATAGCTATGCCTAAGCCTAACATGTATCAGTCACTTCATACAACACTTATAGCATCCAATGGCCAGCCTTTTGAAGTACAGATAAGAACATATGAAATGCATAGAATAGCAGAATATGGTATTGCAGCTCACTGGAAGTATAAAGAAGGCAAAACAGGTGAGACAAACAAGAGTGAAGAGGCCAAGCTTAGCTGGTTAAGACAGATACTTGAATGGCAGAGAGATATGTCAGACAATAAAGAATTCTTATCATCTATTAAGAATGACCTTAATCTGTTTTCTGATTCGGTATATTGTTTCACACCTACAGGAGATGTAAAGACACTTCCGGCAGGTTCTAACCCTATAGATTTTGCTTACAGTATTCATAGTGCTGTAGGCAATAAGATGGTAGGTGCAAGAGTTAACGGAAAGCTTGTTAATATTGATTATGAGATAAAAAATGGTGACAGAATCGAGATTATAACTTCACAGAACTCAAAGGGACCAAGCCGTGACTGGTTATCTATGGTTAAGTCCACACAGGCACGTAACAAGATCAACCAGTGGTTTAAGCAGGAACTTAAGGAAGACAATATAATAAAGGGTAAGGAGCTTATATCAAACTATTGTAAAGGAAAGGGCATAGTTCTTTCAGAGATAAATAAGCCTGAATTCGTAGAAAAGGCCTTAAGAAAATATGGCTATAAGGACTGGGATTCTATCATGGCTGCCGTCGGACATGGAGCTTTAAAAGAAGGGCAGATAGTCAATAAGCTTAATGAAGAATACTTAAAGACAAAGAAGGCTGAGATTACAGACAAGCAGGCACTTGAACAGATAGCAGCAAGTGAAAGCAAGGAAAAGGAGAATGATAATAAAAAGGGCAAGGGTGGAATCGTTGTTAAAGGAATCCATGATGTTGCGGTCAGATTCTCCAGATGCTGTAATCCTGTTCCAGGTGATGAAATAGTAGGCTTTGTTACAAGAGGAAGAGGTATCTCAATCCACAGAACAGACTGTATCAACATACTAAACTTCCCGGCAAGTGAGCGTGCAAGACTCATAGAAGCAGAGTGGGAACAGACAGAGAACAAAGATGAAAAATACAGTGCCGAGATTAACATATTTGCAGGTAACAGAAAAGGTCTTATTGTTGATATATCAAGATTGTTTACAGAAGCTAACATAGACGTAAGATTCATGAACAGCCGTGTAAACAAGAAGAATATTGCAACTATTAACTTAGGATTTGTGGTATCAGGTAAGGAAGAGCTTAACAGACTTATCGACAAGCTAAGAAAAATAGATGGTGTCACAGATATTGAGAGAGCTACGGGCTGATAAAGACAAGTACCGGCAGAAAATGTATTATCTGAATTCAGATAATGCAGAAGCTTGTGTGCAGTGGATATAGCAATATAGAATGTAAATAGCAAACATAATGTGTAAAATATAGCATATAAATGTTACAGTTTAGAGCCGTTGTCGGGATTATTCTTGATAACGGCTTTTTGATAGCATATAATGATATTACGATGATATATAGGTTCTCGTAAATTGCAAAGCAATGGGTTGGGCTATATGCATTAATTGGTGGCAAATATTAAAAATAATAATATAAAGAAAAGGAAAAGTTATGTATAAAATAGATTCAAGAATATTAGGAATGGTAGGCACTAACTGCTATCTGTTATGTAATATGGATATTAAAGAGTGTGTTCTTATAGATCCAGCGGACAGCCAGGATGAGATAAGCAGAATGATAGATGAATCAGGATGCAGCCTTAAGGGAATATTGTTAACACATGGACATTTTGACCATATTATGGCAGCAGATGCCGTAAGAGATAAATATGATGTTAAAGTATATGCATCATGTGATGAGAAGAATACACTTGAACAGCCACATATTAATCTTGGTGAAGCATATGGGCTTAAGCTTTCAGTAAAAGCAGATGTATGGCATAAAGATGGCGAAATACTTAAACTTGCAGGCTTTGATATAGAAGCACTTCATACTCCGGGACATACAGAAGGTGGAAGCTGTTATTATATAAGAGAAATAGGAGTGCTTTTTTCAGGAGATACATTATTCTGTGGCTCAGTTGGAAGAACGGATTTTCCTGGAGGTAGCATGAGTGAAATAGTGCGTTCAATAAAAGAAAAAGTAATGGTACTTCCTGATGATACGAAGGTATATCCGGGACACGGAGAAGGCACAAGTGTTGGTTATGAAAGAGAGAATAATCCGTTTCTAGTGAATTAAGATTTTCAATTTCGAATTGATTTATAAATTTTATATTTTATTATGTATATATAGACTAGACAGAATATTTAATATTGTGTGCAGGTAGTGTTTTTTGGGGAAACTGTATACAGAGAGGAATAATGATGATATATATTAAAATAGACGATAATACATTTTACGATGATGCCATAGTGCTGGTGCGTTCATTCTATCCCAGAACAGAAGTTACACCATATAAAGAAAGCGATAATTCAAGAAATAATCCGAAAGATAATCATAAAGACAGTACAGAAGAGAATCTAAAAGATAATCATAAAGACGGTATAGAAGACGATTCAAAATATACATCAGTGGATATTATTGATACGATTATAGATATAAAGGTACCAGATGTTACAGGACTTAACAAAAGCCAGATGCATGATAAGTTCAAGTCATATCTATACGACTATCTTAGTAAAAAGACCGGAAAGACACTTCCATGGGGATATCTTACGGGAGTGCGCCCAAGTAAGATAGCATATATGATGCTTGAAGATGGTGAAAGCGAAGAAACGATAAAAAGACATTTTATGGATAAGCATAAGGCAAGTGAGCAGAAAGCAGAACTTGCACTTAAGGTAGCCAGAAAAGAAATGGATATACTAAACCGTATAGACTATAAAAATGGTTATAGTCTGTATATAGGAATTCCATTCTGCCCAAGTATATGCTTGTATTGTTCATTTTCATCATATGCACTTGGAGCCTATAAAGATTACGTTGATAGTTATCTTGATGCACTTATTAAGGAAATGGAATTCGTATCAGGAGCAATGAAGGGGAGAAGACTTGATACAGTATACTTTGGTGGTGGTACACCAACAACACTTAGTGCAGCGCAGCTTGACAGACTGATAACAGAACTTAAAAGACTGTTTGATATAGATGGATGCCATGAATTCACAGTAGAAGCAGGTCGTCCTGATAGCATAACACTTGATAAGCTTAAGGTGCTTAAGAAACATAATGTTGGAAGAATCTCTATCAATCCACAGACGATGAATCAGAAAACGCTTGATCTGATAGGCAGGAAGCATACTGTAGAACAGATAAAGAATGTATACAATATGGCAAGAGAAGAAGGCTTTGATAATATAAATATGGATATAATACTTGGTCTTGTCGGTGAGGATGTTGACGAAGTAAAGCATACACTTAGCGAGATACAGGCTATGAATCCGGAAAGTCTTACGGTACATTCACTTGCCATAAAGAGAGCAGCTGCGCTTAATATATGGAGAGATAAGTACAAGCAGCTGTCAACAAAAAATACGGATGAGATCATAAGAATGACAGAGGAAACAGCAAAAAAGCTTGATATGGAACCATATTATATGTACAGACAGAAGAATATGGCTGGAAACTTTGAAAATGTAGGATATTCGAAGGAAGGTAAGGAGTGTATATATAACATACTTATTATGGAGGAAAAACAGACCATAATAGCATGTGGAGCCGGAGCAAGCAGCAAGGTTGTATTCCATAATGAAAGCGATGACAACCATTTAGTAAGAATTGAGCGTATAGAGAACGTCAAGGATGTAAGGAATTATATTGGCAGGATTGATGAGATGATTGAAAGAAAACGGGAATTCTTTAAAGATAACCAGTTCTAGGAAGATATAAAATATAACAGTTGTGAGTTTGTCAGATAAAGTACATAAGTGGGGCGAAGCATTAAGAAATATGTTCTTAATGTTTACGCCCCACTTATTGTTTAATATTTAAGCGGGCAAAAAACTACTACAGCTTTTTTTTAATAGCCTCTCTTTTATCAATATCAATATCAAGTATGTCCATAGCTTCATCAGCAGATTTGCCAAGCTTTGTCATGATATTTTTAATGGCGGCGATATGTCCTTCCTCAAGTCCAGCGGAACGTCCTTCCTCAAGTCCAGCAGCACGCCCTTCTTCAAGTCCAGCAGCACGTCCTTCTTCAAGTCCAGCAGTGCGGGCTTCTTCACGGAGAATCTCCATAACGCCTTCTTCATCGTATTCAAATATACTCACATCAATCACCTCTTCTCTATGCTTTATAAAGAAATCTGATAGAATATCCTCTTTTATACATTCATCTACAGCTTCGATAACTGATGTCCTGACATCCAGACCGGATAAATCCATTTTATTACGTACTTTGGTGACAAAAGTCATGTAATCTCTGAGTGATTTGCAGCGGTTTAATATGTTATCCGTGAATAATCCGTTTATGGCTGGTCTGATATTATTATCAAAAAAGTTGTCATCAGTAGTGCTATGTATAATATCAGTTGCATCTTCAGCAGGATTAAGATTAATAACCGTAACGATTAACTCAAGCTCTGGATGCTTTGTAGGATGTTCAAACATATCTGACAGCTTAAGAATTTTAATACGCTCTTTCATACGTTCTCTTCCATTATAGAATGTAATAAAATGTGGAGTTGGAATCTTAAGCATACTTCTTTTATGAAGCATATTATTAGGAAATATATTCCTGTATACTTCTGAGCCATAGTGTAAGAACCTTAATGGCATATTAAAATTAAGTGATGACTGCTGTTCAAACATATATAACTCATAGCTGAATACAAATGAGGCATCATTCTTATACTTCATATACACGCCACCTTTTAGCGTTGTTATGCTAAGATTATCAGTGTCTGTATGAGATGAGTTATTCAGGGCATTGTATAAATCCAGTAAATTCTTCTTATCTGAATATAATAGACAAAATACGTTATCACTATATCGTTTGGTTGTAGTAGAGGAGCTACTATCATTTTTAATAATTATATTGTTATCAGTGTTTTTGTTGTAATAATTATTATCTTTATCGTTAATTTTCATAAGCAAAATCTCCTTAAAACTTCATTTATTCAATAGGTAAAATTAACAACAGGCAATTCTGCTATGAAATCATATATATTTTAACATGTGGTCAAATATATAACAAGTGAGTTGTTACATCAGGTACATCATATGATAAAATAATCATAATATAGAATCATGCCTTGTTGTGTATATATGGGTATAATCTGATAATAAAATGCTGTACTGAATCCAGTGTGATACATAAGAAATGCGTAATATAGAATTTTAATATAAGTGTATAATACACATTCAAGACTTAATTAAGTATAGTTATACTATATAATATGTAATTTGAAATGTCAATATATATAAATAAAAAATCTTTTATTTATTATTAAATGATGATACAATATGAATATATTTGTATTGGAGATATAGAGTGTTAAAAGTTTCTGGAATGAGGGAAAACACTTGATTAAAAAGAGAAGAAGGCTGGGGAAATGAATTCAGAAATATAAGCAGTATATACATTCCTGCAAAAGAATTCTATCTAACAGATACAATTAAATTATGGTAGGTTTCCGTTAAAACCAGTATAAAAAATATACCCACCAGTGTTTATGTATCAATATACATAGTTCACTGGTGGGTATTGTGCAAGATATGTATATGATAGGTGATAGAAGATAGGAGAGAAATATGCCATTAGAAAAAGGTGGAAGAGCAGATAAACAGGGGAATAGTTATGAGATTAATTGTGTGATATATGAACTGCTTAAGGTACTTGATGAGGTGAATTACAGTGTTGTGATAGAAGCACTTGGGGAAGATGAAGCAGGGACAGACATACTTGTAACAGATATGTCCGGACACAGGGAACATCAGCAGTGCAAGTCAAGAAATGCAAGTAAAGAAAGCTGGAATATGTCAGACCTTAAGGCAAGAGGTGTATTAGAAGCATGGAGAAAACAGCTTAACAGAGATAATGAGAGAAGAGTTGCGCTTGTAAGCCCGTTGGCATGTACATTTTTATATGATATGCATAAAAGAGCTGTCAATACAAGTGGAAGTGCAGAGGATTTTTATAAGATACAGATAGCAAAAAGCAGTACAGAGTTCAACAAATTTTATAAAAGCTTCTGTGAGGAGATGGGATTAAGAATAGAGCAGAAAATACAGAGGCTGACAGGAAAAAAACAGATGAACGTCAGGACGATAGTAATGAGAGCAATAACTATAAAAATGTTCTTAAAAGTATAGAATATCTGAAAAGAATATCATATAAACAAATGTCTGAATATCAACTTAACGAGTTCATAAGCATGAATATACGTTACCGTTTTAGCAGCGATGAAAATAAAGTATATAATGCCTTAGTTTCCTATGTTGTTATGGGTGATATATTAGGGCATGAGCTTACACAGCAGAAGATAACGGATTATCTTAATGAGCAGGGAATAGTATTCAGCCTTAGGGATGGAGATAAGAGAATTGCACCAAGAATAAAGGAGCTGAATAAAGAATATAAGGAAAAATTTATACCTTTAAAAAGTGGTTTCGTGCATAGAGAAGAAGCTGACGAATGTATACAGGCTATAGAGGCTGATAAACATATAATCATATCAGGAAGTGCCGGCTGTGGTAAGAGTGGCTGTGCAGAGGCAGTTCTTAAATACTGTGAACAAAATGGAATTGTACATATTGCTATAAAGCTTGATGTAAGAATTCCTAATAGGAGCTGTGAAAAATGGGGTCAGGAACTGGGATTTCAAAATTCTATAGTTTACGCAATCCACAATATATCTCAGAATGAAAAAGCAGTTATTATACTTGACCAGTTAGATGCACTCCGATGGACACAGGCTAATTCAGCGGAAGCTGTAACAGTGTGTATGGAATTAATCAGACAGGTGAAGTTCTTTAATGAAATACGTGATAAAAAGATAACAATAGTATTTGTGTGCAGAAGTTACGACCTTGAAAATGATAACAACATAAAGGGATTATTCAGAAAGCAGAATAATTCAGGTGCAGAAGCTTCACAGGATGATGAATGGAAAGTAATAAAGGTAGATTGTTTTAAAGAAGATACTGTAAAGAAAGTTGTTGGCAGTGAATATAATAAAATGTCTGCCAAGCTGAAAAATCTATTGAAAATACCTAGTAATCTGTATATATGGCAGCATCTGGATAAAGAAAGCTCATATGATGGATGTCTGACAACAAGCCATCTTATAGATAAATGGTTTGAGCAGATATGCATGAAGAGCAGATTATGTGGTATAGCAGAGCAATCCGTTTCTGAGGCGAAAACAGATATTGTAAACAGACTTGATAAAATGGGACGTTTATATGTGCCAAAACAGATACTTAAAATAGATGTAGCAACACTTGATTATCTTATATCGTCAGAACTTATAGTTGTTCAGGGGAACAAAGTCGGTTTCGTACATCAGTCGATACTTGATTACTTTATATCACAGAATATGCTGGAAAAATATTATGACGGGGCATCAATAGATGAGATTATTGGAGAGAAAAGCAGGCAGACTCCGACTAAAAGATATCAGGTACAGATGTTTTTACAGAACATTTTAGAGCTTGACAGTGCAGAATTTATTGATGCAGGCGGAAATATGCTTGCTTCAGATAACATAAGATATTATATAAAGTATCTTTTTTATGAAATATTAGGACAGATAAATAATCCAGATGATAATATAACAACATTTATTATTGATAACTGCGACAGCGAAGAGTATGGAAGTTACCTTATCAGAAATACAATATATGGCAGGAAAGACTATGTAAATATATTACTTACTAATGAAATTATGGAGAAATGGTATAATATTCCTGATAAAAAAGAGATTGTTTTTAATCTGCTAATCAGTATGAGCATAGACCTTACAGAGGAGGCAGTGGAGTTTATCAGAAAGCACGCATTTATAAGTAAAGAAGATGATGCGATGTTTATGAGGTGCTTCCATTATGATATAACACAGGAAAGTGATGCTGTGTTTGAACTTAGAATGATGTTTTACAAGCATTATCCGGAATTTGCAAAAGATGTCTATATAGACATAAAAAAGATGATGGATGGCTTTGAGAAAAGAACAGTAAGACTTATAGCTTTCTGGTTAAGGAGAAAGATAAATAGTAAGGGAAAATCAGTGTATCATTATGAAGAAGACCTGATAAGTTCTGATGGTGAATATATTATAAAAAATGCAGATTATATTCTTGATGAGCTACTTGGATATCTTTCTAAGGAGAAAGGAAGATATATCAAATATGGTAATTGGTCATATAATAATGCATATATGGGGAATATTGAGAGGGTGAGTGTGGAGCTGGTGAAAAAGGCAGCAGTTGCACTTGCAGATAATTCGCCGGACACTTTCTGGCAGTACTTTGAGCTGTATATGGGAATGGGATATGCTGTATACAATGAAATAATATTAACAGGACTTGCACACCTTCCGGTCAGATACAGCGATAGAATTATAGATTATATAACAGAAAGCTTTAATGATAATGTATTTGACTATACGAGCGGCGCAGATAATGAGCTGGAACTTGTTAAAAAAGTGCTGCTAAAGCATACATCAGAATGTAGTGATGAAACATTTTCCAGACTTGAAAGCATAATATATTATTATGTGTCACCAGATGCACTGCAAAAGTATAAAAACAGAATAGAATACAATCAGGATAAAGAAATACGCCCTGTTTACTGGAGTTATTGGGGCGACCTGCAATATGAATTATTACCTTGTCTGCCAGAAGAAAGAATAAGTAAAAAGAGCAGAGAATTAATACAAGTTCTTTGCAGGCGGTTTGATACAGTAAAAACCTGTTATGTAAATGATAATGACCATTCAGGCTGGGTAAAATCTCCGGTAGCAGGTAAAAAAATAAGCGCAAAACAATGGATAAGAATAATAACTAATGAGAAATTAAAAAACAGACAACATTCTAAATGGATATCTGTTAAAGGTGGTTTTATAGAAAGTTCGTATGACACATTCATTCAAGACTTTGAACTGGAAATAAAGCAAAATCCTGTAGAAATGATAGAGCTTGTATTAAGTCATAAAGATGATATTCCGCAGGCATTTGTAGATGCATTATTTATGGGTGTAAATATGTCAGAGCAGCTTTCGGATGTAGACAGCAGTATTGTTGAAAGAATGCTGCTTGAATGTCCATGTGATATGGAAAGCCAGAGAGCTTCATATTTCTGTGGAATAATTGAGACATTAAGCAGTGTAAAGTGGTCAGAAGAAGTCCTTTGTGAACTTAAAAATATTGCAGTAAATCATCACAATCCTGACAATGATAAACCATGTGTTACAAGTCAGGATGACAAGGAGATGAAAAGCTGCCATATGCTTCAGAGTAATGCGCTTAACTGTGTCAGAGGAAGAGCGGTAAGAACTATAGGAAAACTTCTTGAAGATAATAAATCATTATACGAAGAATTTGCAGATATTATTGATAAGGCAGTAAGGGATGATAATGCCGCAGTGCGTTACGCTGCATTATATGCTTTGTGTCCGGCATATAATATTGACAGACAGTGGGCAGAAGAAAGGATATTATATATATTGGAAAGGGATGTCCGTACATTAAGCTTCTCAGGCTCAAAGAATGTGTTATTTTATCTTTATCCTAAATACAAGGAAAGAGTTATTGATATAATAAGTAAGGCTTATGAGTCAGATGATAAAAAACTGACTGATACAGCAAGCTATATGGTATGTGAATTCTATATAAGATATGGTGAATTCACAGATATTATGAGTACACCAACGGATAAAAACGAGGAGCAGGTAAAAGCTATATTAGATATGGCGATAATGTATCTTGAAGTTGATAAATACCGTGAATCTGCCAAGAAGATTATACTTGATTATAGGAATACAGATATAAATGTTGAATTCCCACTTTCAAAAATGTTCTATGACAAGTATATAGATGTAAAACGTGACAGACAATTCCTGCATGAATTCATAAAGACCAATCTTAGCAGAAGAATAGTCGACTCATTTATGCATTTTCTGACAGAAAGCGCCGTATCGCTTGTGGATTACTCAGACATAATAATAGAATTATGTGAAAATGTTTTATCTATGGATAATGATGAACTGCAAAAACAGTGTGGCTTAACAGCTTCAATTTCCGAGCTTATCATAACACTATACGATGAAATCTCTAACTCCAACATAACAGCACAAAAAAAGACTGCCCAGAAATGTATGGACTTGTGGGATGTAATGTTTGAAAGACAAATCGGGGCAGTGAGAAGGATTAGTGAGGCGATGATGGAGAGGTGAGGACGATAAAAGGCTTGTATCAATATGCATTATAAAACTTGATAAATTTTAAGCGAAGGCGGTAGATAATTATTTTATCTGCCGCCTTTGTGTTTGTGGACTATTCTTATAAGATTTTTTTCAACTGTTCTCTTTTCTCAATATCAATTTTTAATATATCCATAGCCTTATCTACGGATACATGATGACTATCCGTTATATTTTTGATTGCGTTCAGGGTTGCTTCATTACGTTCATTTTCAAAACATTTTTAAGACCTTCCGTAAGTGCTTGAGCACGAGATTTCTTACGAGCTTCTTCACGTAAAATATCTATAATCACTTTCTTATCATATTCAAATATATTCACATTAATCCTCTTATTCCTATGCTTTATAAAGAATGACAGAACATCCTATTTAATAAGAAAAACTGTTATTGGTTTTAATTGTTTAGTTACTATTGGAATGAAAACGGGAAATAAATTTGCATTATAAAATAAAATGCTCTTTTTATTTTATAAATGTGGATAAAAATTACATTGTGTAATTTATTAAAATTGTATTTTTATTAATAATAACAAAGTAATGCTTGAATTATCATAGATGATGATGTATATTTGAGTAGCTTTAATATGAGTATATCATATATGAGAATGTATTATAACAATAAGAAAAATAGGTAAAAGAATTGCAGATTAATAAAGAAGAATATAAGCAGGAGAAGGCATCTAGAGAAAATCGCCTTAATGAATTCAATGAGTGTGTCAAGAAAAAAATTAGTGAATTATCTAGGAATATAATAAGTGAACTTGTTGAAGAGAGAGAAAAACAGGGATTATCTCAAAAAGAATTAGCAGATATGATAGGGATACTTCCTTATAATTTGGCAAGGTTTGAAACGGGAGTAAGAATTCCTACATTGATTATGTTAGAAAAGTATGCATCAGCAGTTGATAAGCATATAGATATTCAGATTAAGGAAAATAATGAATCGTTATGTTTGAAAGAATAGTTTACATAAGATAAATGAAAATATAAACAATGAGTTGATGTAGATTTAATATATTATTGATAGTTAAGTGGATTTTATATATTGGAGAAGGATAAATAATGAGAGTTTTACATGTAGCAGAATGTATAGGTGGTGTAGATAGATATTTAAGAAGTTTTTTAAAGTATTCATCTTGTGAGAATATAATGATTCTTTCTCAATTATATAAAAAAAGCGATTATCAAAAATTAGCTCAGTATGTTGAAACAATGCATATGAAACATGGTATAGGATTTTCTGCTGTAAAAGAAGCTATTAAATTAAGAAGTAAAATAAAAAAATATAATCCTAATATTGTATATGCACATTCTTCAATAGCGGGTGCAATAACTCGTATGGCTTGTATTGGGTTGAATGTGAAAGTTGTATACAATCCGCATGGATGGTCTTTTAATATGGAAAGTACGAAAAAGAATTTTTACATAATGTTAGAAAGAATAATGGCAAAATTTTGTGATGCAATTATATGTATTTCTGAAGCAGAAAAAAAATCGGCAATTAAATATAGAATTTGCAAAGAAAATAAATTATACGTTGTTTATAATGGTATTGATATTCAAGAATATAAAAAAGAAGAAGTAGTACTACCAATTCCCAATGATGTATTTGTTGTGGGGATGGTCGGTCGTATTTGTAAACAAAAAGCACCAGATACTTTTATTAGAATGGCATACGAAGTTCAAAAGAAAATATCTAATGTTTATTTTGTTATTGTTGGAGATGTGATAGAAGAAGCACAGGAAGAAAAAAGAAAAATAGAAGATTTAGCAAAAAGTCTTGGAGTTAAATTGTTGATTACAGGTTGGGTTGAAAATCCATTAGCTTATATGAGTAGATTTGATGTTGGTTGTTTATTAAGTCGCTGGGAGGGATTTGGATTAACAATTCCCGAATACATGATTACAGGTATTCCGATTGTTGCAAGTTCAGTAGATGCCATACCATATTTAATAAAAGATGGAGAAGAAGGATTACTTGTGGAAAAAGATGATTGGAGTTCAGCAGCAGATAAAGTTATAGAATTGTTAAACGATACAGAAAAAAGAGAAAAAATTGTTAAAAATGCAGAAATAACAGTAAGAAAAAGATTTGATGCAAAAAGGGTTTCAAAAGAGTGTGAAAATATATTTGAAACATTGGTGAATGTATGAAGAAAATAAAAATATTACACTTTGTTTCTGGACTTATATCTGGTGGTGTAGAACAAATGTTATATAATTATTGTAAATTTATGGATCATGAAAAATATGAATTTGTTATAGTATATCAGCATGTACCGGTTTTGACTTGTATAGAAAAGATGGAGTCAATTGGATGTAAAACAATCAGGATTACAGCACGAAGCGAAAATTTTATTAAAAATATTAAGGATAGTATCGATGTGATACAATCAGAAAAACCGGATATAGTTCATGCTCATATGAACTTAATGAATTTCTGTGCTTTATATGCGGCAAAAAAATGTGGAGTTAAAGTAAGAATTTCACACTCACATATTGCAGAAAAAAATAAAGGTATTATGTTTAATATGATGGCAAATGTGTTTAAGCAAATGTGTATTAAATATGCAACAGCTTATTTTGCATGTGGAGAAGAAGCAGGATTATACATGTATGGAAAGAAAAAAATGGAAGCAGGAGAAGTTACAATAATACAAAATGCTATAGATTTACAATATTTTAGTAAAAATAAAGAACTTAACGAGCATTTTAGACAAACAAATAATTTAAATGGAAAATTTATAGTGGGACATATAGGAAGATTTTCACAGCAAAAAAATCATAATAAATTAATAGATATATTTAATGAAATATTAAAAATAAATGAAAATAGTTTCCTTTTGCTGGTAGGAACTGGCGAACTTGAAGATGAAATAAGAAGAAAAGTTGCTTCATTAGGAATATCTAATAATGTTTTATTTTACGGAACTACTGATAAGATGAATGAGATTTATAGTGTAATAGACGTTTTGTTGCTACCATCATTGTTTGAAGGATTGCCAGTTGTTTCTATAGAAGTTCAAGCAGCTAATGTTCCAGCAGTTTTTAGTTCTTCAATTGCTCCGACATGTAAAATTACAGATGCTATAAGGTTTGTTGATTTGAATAAAAATGATAAAGAGTGGGCGGAAGAAACAATTTCTCATTATTTATCATTTAAACCATGTGATTTAACTGATTTACAGGAAATATATGATATAAGAAGTAATGAAAAGAAATTAGATAATATTTATAATAGGTTATTAAATGGAGTGTAATGATGAAAAAAATTGGAATATTAAATTGTAGTCATATATATAATTATGGAAGTGTATTACAATCATATGCAATGGAAAAAGTTGTTGGTGAAATAACAGGTTATGATACTTATAGTGTGAGGTATAGACAAAAAAAAGGATTGCGATATATAAAAAATTATTTTCCATTAATATTTGAAAAAGACATTGTTAAATTCAAACTAAAAGGCGTAAAAAGAAAAATTTATATAAAATTTATAAATAAAAGTCTTGGGGAAAATTGTAAAAAAAGAGAACATTATTTTCAAAAATTTGTTAATGATAATTTTAATTTTACAGAAACATATACAACGATAAACGAGCTGAATAAAATGTCATTAGAGTATTCAAAATTTGTTTTAGGTAGCGATCAGGTTTGGCATCCAATAAATTATGGAAGTCATTATTACACAATGGAATGGATTCCTGAACAAATTAAGAAAATTACATATGCTGCTAGTTTTGGTGTTAGTAATATACCTAAATATCAAATAAAAGGAACAAAAAAGTTCCTCGGCAGAATAGATAATATATCTGTGAGAGAACAACAGGGAGCTCAAATTGTGTATGATATGATAAATAAGAAGGTTCCTGTTGTTGTCGATCCAACACTTTTATTAGATAGTGATATGTGGGGGGGTATTTCTGCAAATATACAAGATAAAGATTATATTTTTTGTTATTTTTTAGGTGACAACAAAATGGCAAGAGAAATGGCAATTGCAATGAAAAAAAAGACAGGTAAAAAGATATTTAGTATACCATGTATGGATGAAATTAATTTAGAAGATTTAAAATTTGGTGATAAGCAATTATATGATGTTGGTCCATCTGAATTTTTATCTTATATAAAAAATGCGGCATATGTTATTACAGATTCATTTCATGGAACAGTTTTTTCTGTATTATTTAATAAACAGTTTGTCGTTTATAATAGATATAATAATAAGAATAAGAATTCAACTAATTCTAGAATAGATACATTGCTTTTGAAAATAGAATTAGAAAACAGAAGAGTTCTTAATAATTGTTCTACAGAAGAAAGTGTAAATATTCTTTTAGGTGCAATAGACTATTCGAAAGTGAATTTTAAGGTAAGTGAGTTAAAGTCTGAATCTATAGAATATTTAAAATGTGTTTTAAAAGAATGTGATAAATAAAAGGGAAACATATAGATATGATTTTAAAAAAGAAATTATGGGTTATAGGTTCAGCTTTTTGCGTATTTTTACTAGGTTTGATTTTGTGTAACAATAAAGTATATATGCTTTTTTTATTTAATATGTTTATGCTTTTTTTAATTATATATAAAGCTCAATTTTCTATAATGTCGGTATGGGCATTTGTTCCTAATTATACTCTTATGAGCGTTTTTTATTATTATGAAACAGGAATTGCATATGGAAAATTAGCATATATACACAAATTGTACATGAATGAGATGTGTATAGCTCTTATTTGTTATAATATTATTATTTTTATTTTTTGTTATTATTCACATTTATTACAATATGAAAAGAAAGTATATGAGGCAGATGTTAATATAAATACAACTACAGCTATTATATTTGCTATTTTAGCTGTTGTTATGGTGTACATTGCTTTTCCAAGTCTTAATTTTACGTTTGATAGTTCAAATCGTTTTAATGCATTATTGCCAGGACATTTTTGGAATCACTTTTCAATTATTCTTTTATTATTTGCTGTCGGTAATTTAAAAAATTCAAGAATTATACAAATTTGTTTTTGCATAGTTATAGCTTGGTTCCTATTACATAGTGAGAGAGTTGATGTATTGGGATTGCTTATTTTTTTAATTATAAGATATTGTTCTAGAAAAAATTATAATTTTAGTTTTAAAGTTATGAGTGGTGTTACAATTATTGGTATATTTATATTTGTTGTATTTTTATACATAGGTCATAGTAGAGCGGGAGAACAAATGGTATTATCGGTGTCTTCCTTTTGGCAAAATTTTATGACACAAAGCACTTCTTCTGATTTAGGTCATGTATTTAATGGAACTATTGATTATGTAAATAATAAGGGATTATTGTATGGAAAAACCTATATTACATATTTACAAGGTCTTATTCCTATGTTTGATCAACCGCTTAGAGCAGGACATTTGGTGGGAGTGTATTATCATACAGCAGGGGGAGAATTTATAATATCTGAGCCATATATTAATTTTGGGTATATAGGCATATTAGTAATTATTCCAGTATACATATGTATAGTTGAGAAAATAATCAAAAAAAATAAATTATATGGGAGAATAGTATTTTATTTTTTAACTGCATCAGCAGTTAGGTATTTGTGGTATGGATTGACATATATTGAAACTGGAATTATATATTTAATTCCATTATCGTATTTATTGTCAAAAGTTTTGAAAATAAAAATAAAGAAAAAAGGAAACTAAAATGATATCAATTGGAGAAAAATGTTGTGGATGTACAGCATGTTATGCAATATGTAAAAAAAAATGTATAAATATGTTACCTAACGATGAGGGTTTTTTGTATCCTGTTGTTGATGTGAAAAAATGCGTTAATTGTGGATTGTGCGATAAGGTTTGTCCTATAGAAAATAAGATACAGGGTGTTTCACCTATTAGAAGTGTTGTTTTAAGAACAAAAGTGGAAGAAGATGTTTTAAACAGTGCCTCTGGAGGGTTTTCAATTCCTTTAGCTAATTATGTTATAAAAAATGGTGGTGTTGTATGTGGCGCTATCATTAATGAAAAACATGAAGTACAACATAAATTAATAAATAATTATGAAGATATTAATTTGATTAGAGGTTCAAAATATGTACAAAGTTATATGAATAATTGTTTTCAAGAAATAAAAAATAAAATAGTAGAAGGAAAAAAAGTTCTTTTTTTTGGAACACCATGTCAAGTGTATGGATTAAAAAAATATTTAAATTATGATTATGATAATTTGATAACGGTTGATCTAGTATGTAAAGGTGTTGCATCCCCTAAACTATGGGAAAAGTATCTAAATTATAGAGAAGAAAAACAGCAATCAAAAGTAGATTATATAAACTTTAGAAAAAAAAATAGAGGTTATCATTCTGCTGATTTAGAGATAAAATTTAAAAATTCTAGTGTATATGCAAAAAATAAGACTGATTTTTTTATGAGGTCTTATATAAATAGCATATGCATGAGAAAAAGCTGTTATCAATGTAATTTCAAAGGAAAAGATAGATGTTCAGATTTTACAATATTTGATGCTTGGAATGCTACAAAATATACAAGTTTGAAGAAAGATGATGACAAAGGTTATACTAATGTATTAATACATACAAACAAGGGAAATGAAATTTTAAATGAGATTTCGAATATGTATAAAATATATGAATCAGATATAAGTAAAGCAATATTTTATGATGGAGTAATGGTAGATAATCAAACAGAGTATATGAAACAAAGAGAAAAATTTTATGAATTATTAAATCAAAAAAAAATAGATGAAACTGTTCAAATTTTACTACCAATTAAAACGATAGATGTTTTTATGGAATTAATTAAAAAAATATTGTATAAATTAGGATTACTTAATTTGATAAAGAAATTGAAGGAGGGATTAAATGGCAAAAATTAGTATTATAATCCCAGTATATAATGTACCACGAAAATTTTTAATTAAATGTATTAATAGTGTTATAAAGCAAACATATAAAGATATAGAAATTGTTATTGTTGATGATGGTTCAGGTGATGAATGTTCTGCATTGTGCGATGAATTTAAGGAAAAAGATAATAGAATTAATGTAGTGCATAAAAAAAATGGAGGATTATCTGATGCAAGAAATGTAGGTGTTCAAAATGCTAATTCAGATTGGTTTATGTTTTTGGATGGTGATGATTGGATAGAGGAAGATGTATGTGAAAAAATATCAGAGTTAATTAAATATAATACTGATGTTATTGTATTTGGAATGTATAGAGATCAGAATAATAATGTTAGTAGAATACCTATGAAATACTATAGAGATAAAGAGTATTTAAATGAGGAATGTGAAAGTCTTAGAAAAATGACATTAAAACATGATTATTTTCTTTCATCAAGCGTTGCAAAGTTATATAATATGGAATTTATTAAGAATAACAATCTTTGGCATGATACTGAATTAAAATGTGGTATGGAAGGTATTGAATTTATTTATAGAGTTTTTTGTACTACTAATAATGTAAAAATTTCTAATTATTATGGATATCATTATGTGTATAATGAAGATTCATTGTCGGCTATACCTACAATAGAAAATAATTATTTAACTATGAAGGGGATAGAAAAAATAAAACAAACAGCGAATAAATTGCAATTGGATGATATTGCACTTATTAATCAAAGACATGTATATTCCATAATGGCTATTGCTACACGTAGTTATTTTAATCCTAGACAGAAGAGTACTTATTTCAAAAAAAGAAAGGAATATATCAGATTTATAAGAGAAAATTATTTAAAAGAATTAATAAAAAATATAAAATATTCAGAATATCCGAAAAAGAAAATTATTTTATTATTTTTGATAAAACATAATTTGTATTTTTTAATAAATATATATTCGTATGTTAGTGCATATAGATTTATTCGATAAGGATGGAAAAAATAAATGAATATAAAAGCAATAACTAAAAAAAATGTATATATTCAAAACAAACTTTCTGAAATAAGAAACAAAAGAAGTAATGATATTATTAGAAAAAGAATTAAAGAATGTTCTGAAATTGACTCAATTTTGAATTTTGATAAATTTAGAGATTTAATTATATCATGGAAAAAAGATCCTTATTTTATGGATTCAGTTAATGAATATAAATGTGTAGGTTCTGAATCTTTATTTTATGGTCAATTAAAAGCATTGTGCGATTATTCAGGAGTAAAATATAAAGGAAGTAATTTGTTATTACCTAAATTAGAGCATGGTTTGGATTTTTGGGAACGAAGAAGAGGATTTTTAGACGATAAATGTGATTTTAATTATTTATTTCAAGGTGCTTATAAAGTTAATGACATTCATAAAGAAAATCCATATACACCTGTATATGTTATAGGGCCATATGTTCATTATGCTAAGGATTATTATACAAATGAAGAATTTATGGAATTAAAACAGAAATTGGGGAAGACATTGTTAGTATTTCCTTTTCATAGTTATGAAACAAGAACACTGTCATATAATTCAGAAATATTAGTTAATGATATCATGGATAATTATGCAAAAGAATTTGATACAGTAATGGTTTCTATATATTGGAATGATGTTGATAGTGAATTGTGTGAATTGTTCAGAAAAAAAGGAGCTATGTTAGTATCAAATGGCTTTAGATGCGATGATAATTTTATCAGGAGACTTAAAGCTATTATACAATTATCAGATGTAACATTAGGAAATGATTTAGGAAGTCATATTGGATATTCTATTTATTTAGGTAAACCTCACATTTTTGTTAGTAATCATAGATGCGAAGTGGAAAAAGAAGATAGTGATATGTCGTTAACCTCACATGATGATGTTATTAAGAAAAATAATTTTGAAATTGCAGCAAAAGAATTTTCTTTTGAAAATTATAAAAATGGATTAGATGGTAAAAATTCGTTGTTTTATCAAAAGTTTTGGGGTGGAGAAAAGAATATCAAAACAGAAAAAGAAATACAAGCAATTTTTGAAGTTTCTGAGCGAATATTAAGAAAATCCAAGGGATTTCGTAAGAATTTTGATAAAGCAGTAATAAGTACAATGTTATATTATAAAGAAAATCAAGATTTATTACACTATAATATTTTAAAAGATGCATTAGGAAAAATAGAATGAACAAAAATAATAAGGAGAAAAAATGGTTAATATAGTTTTATCGTTTGATGATGGAAGACATGATAATTATGAGGCATATAAAAATATATTAAACCCTTTAAATATTCCAGCAACATTTAATATAACAGTAGGATATGTTTTAAATGATATTGAAAAAAAGGATGTGCCAGGACCGCATAAACCAATGAGTATAGAAGAAGTTGCTGAAATGAATGAAAGTAGCATATGTGAAATTGCTGGACATGGTTATACACACGATAATACAATAAAAAGCTTGATTAAAGGAATTGAATGGCAAAGAGAAAATTTAGGATATGATTTTGTAGGAATTGCAAGTCCACATTCTGAATATGATTTAAAAAAATTAGAAGAAGATATAAAAGTATTTAGAGATAATAATGTGGTTTATTTAAGGGTAAGTAATGATTATTCAAAGTTAAAATTTATTAAGAAAGCTATCAGAAAAATAAATCGAAATATTCATTCAGGATATTTATATTATTTTATTAATAAGGATTCTATATGTTATAATAAAAATTTTATATTGTATAGCGTGCCAGTTTTAAAAAATAATAAATTACATGAAGTAGAAAAATTTATTGATATAGTGTCAAGAACAAAAAAGGAAGCTACAGTAATTTTTATGTTTCATAGTATACTAAAAGAAGGTAGTATGTACTATGAAGATTTATTTTCATGGGATTATAAGGATTTTTATGATTTATGTGTATTTTTAAATGAAATGCGAAAAGACAAAAAAATTAATATTATAAAAACTATAGACATTTTTAATCAAAACAATAAGAAAATATAATAAAATTGGTAACTTTTTTTATAAAAATATCTAAATATTATTTGAATTAGGAGAAAATAAATATGAAAATTGCAGCATTATTAACTGGAAGAGGAAACAATACTTTAAAAGATAAAAATATCTTAAATGTTTTAAATCATCCTGTATTATATTATCCATGCTGTGCAGCTAAAAAATCTGAATTAATTCAAGATTTTTTTTGTAGTAGTGATGATGATAATATTTTAAATGAATCGGAAAAACTAGGATTTATTCCAATAAAAAGGCCAGAAGAATTAGCTAAACCAACAAGTCAACATTTAGATTGTATTTTACACGCGTTAGAAACTATGAATAATAACTATAATGTTTGTCCAGATATATTAGTAGTTGTATTGGCAAATAATGTAACAATAAAAAGTGAATGGATAGATATATGTATTAAAAAAATGATTGATGATATGTCTATTACTGCTGTTGTTCCGGTATATGAAGATAATGATCATCATCCATTAAGAGCTAAAACTGTAGATGAAAATGGAAGATTACAAATGTATGGAGGAAATATAGAAAAAAGTATATCAACTAATCGTCAAGATTTACCAAAATGTTTTTTCTTAGCACATAATATTTGGGTTTTAAATGTTAAAGAAATGTTAAAATCAAATGGAAAAGTGGGTCAACAACCATGGACATTTTTAGGAAATAATATTGATTATTATGAAATTGATGAATCATTAGATATACATAAAGAAATTGATTTATATATAGCAGCAGAATGGGTTAAAGAAAATTTTAAAGATTATATACAATAAAATATTAAAATTATAAATACTATTCTATTTTTGAACATAAAAACTGCGGTATTTACCGCAGTTTATCTTATGTTAAATTTAGTACATATTCTGGAGGAAAAGGTAATTGAATGGATATAAATATTTATTTAAGAATATAGGTCTTTTAACATTAAGTAGTTTTGCAACAAAAATTTTAGTTTTTTTTCTTGTTCCATTATATACTAATATTTTAACAACAACAGAATATGGTACCTATGATCTTTTCAATACTACAATAGGTGTTTTAATACCAATACTTACATTAAATATACAAGAGTCTGTAATGCGTTTTTCACTGGAAAAAAAATATAGTAGAAATGCTATCATAACTATTGGGGCAAAATATCTATTGATTTCAAATATTATTGTAATAATAGGATTAGAAATTAATTCCATATTTAATATAAGTATATTAGTAAAACAATATGCTATTTTCTTTTTTTTAATGTATGCAACACAGTCTATGTCTGGAATTATTATATCATATATTCGCGGAATTGATAAAATTGCAGAATTGTCAGTTTCAAGTGTTATAGCCTCATTTGTTACGATTGGACTTAATATTGCATTTTTGGCTGTTTTTAAATGGGGATTAATGGGATATTTTCTTGCTAATATAGTAGGACCATTTTTTCAGTGCATATATTTAATTATTAAAGCTAATGTTATTAAAAATATAAATTTTCATAATGATTTTAATACTGAAAAAAAAGCAATGCTTTCATATTGTAAACCAATGATTGCTAATGGTGTAGCCTGGTGGGTTAATAATACATCAGATCGTTATATTGTAATTTTTTTCTGTGGATTAGCTGAAAATGGTGTTTATTCTGTTGCATCAAAAATTCCATCAATATTAAATATTTTTCAATCTATATTTAATCAAGCATGGACATTATCTGCTGTTCGTGACTTTGATCCAGAAGATAAAAATGGTTTTTTTGCTAATACATATAAAGCATATAATTGTATGATGGTAATTTTATGTTCTTTTATTATTATGTTTGATAAAATACTCGCAAAATGTTTATATGCAAATGACTTCTATATTGCATGGAAATATGTTCCGTGGTTAACCATTGCTGGAGTGTTTGGAGCAATGTCTGGATATATTGGAGGATTTTTTTCAGCAGTAAAAGATTCTCGAATTTTTGCTAGTTCAAGTATAGTTGGAGCTATTTCTAATATAATTTTAAATTTGATACTGACTCCTTATATTGGAGCATTAGGTGCAGCTATTGCAACCGCAGTTTGTTATGTTGAAGTATGGATTTTTCGATATATTCAATCAAAAAAATATATTAAATTAAGAATAAATATATTTAGAGATATAGTAACATATGTATTAATTTGCATACAAGCAACAATTATTTATGTAAAAAGTAATTATATATATTTATTGCAATGTGTTTTATTTGTTGCAATAATTATACTTTATGCAGATGATATTAAAAAAATAATTAATAAATGTACAAACAAAATTAGATGTAAGTATAAAACTAAAAAATAAGTTATTCTTGTTGATATGGTTTAATAAATTATAAAAGATATGCTTCTGTAATATATACAATTATGTAATCTTTTAAATTGTTCATTTATAGTTATATATTTAAAATAAAAAATATTAATTAATAATTGTTGAATGATAGTTTTGTAACTATAAAAATATTACTAATTGATTGTGAACAAGAAAAAATTAATTCAAAATATAAATTTTAGGATGAAAACGAAGGAGAAATATATTATGGAAAAAGAACGTTTATCTTGGCTTGATGTATTAAAAGGAATAGGGATTATTCTTGTTGTTATGGGACATATTTATTCTAATTCTATAATTTTTAATTGGTTATATTCATTTCATATGCCACTGTTTTTTTTTGCAGCAGGTTGTGTATATAAAAATAGGTCGGTGTATATAGATATAAAGAGGAGAATTCAGACTATAGTAGTACCATATTTTTCGTTTGGCTTTATTAATTTAATTTATTGGTATTTTATTGAGAAAAGATTTAGAAATTCAAGTAGGGGACTTAGGGAAAATATCTTTGGTTTATTATTTGGTCAATATGATTATCTTGATTTTAATGTTCATTTATGGTTTTTACCCTGTTTTTTTACTACTGTTGTTTTATTTAATTTTTTATATAATAAGTTGGGTGAAAAAATAACATATATTATAGTTATATTAATGAGTATATTATACATATTCATTCCTATTCCAAAATTATTTTGGGGAATAGATTTAAGTTTTAAATATATGGCATTTTATGCTGTGGGTGTTTCTTCGCAAAAAATATTAAAAAAAATTAATGTTAATAATAGAAATAATAAGGCAAGTCAAAGTATTATTGCTATAATTTTACTTATAATAAATTTTTGTTTATCATATTGGGGATTAACTACAGGAATAATGTGGTTTATTACAGCACAAATTGGTGTGATTGGTGTAACAATTAGTTCATTGATAATAAATAAAAATAAGCTCTTAGAATATTTAGGAAAGATTTCATTAATAATTCTTTGTATGCATGGACCTATTTATAGGATTGTGATAAAAATTACATCAGTTATTCTTAATATAAATTCTGATATTATAAGAACTAATTTATTTTATGCAGTATTTATTGTATTAGTAACAATTTTAATATGCAGTGCAGTATATAATATAGTTATAAGAACTGTTCCATGGATGGTGGGTAAGAAAAATAATATTTAGAAAATTTAATTGTATTCATTTTATATTTTAATGAAATTATGTTAGTTATTAACTTATTTTTATGAAAACAATATTGTAAGGAAAATTTTGAAATAATATATTAATTTATTTGAAAATTTGATTATATTAATTTTATATACAATATTATATAAGGAGAAATATATTATGTGTGGAATAGTAGGATACACTGGAAAGAACCAGTCAGCCCCAGTACTGTTAAACGGCTTAGCCAAGTTAGAATATCGTGGCTATGACTCAGCTGGTATAGCAGTAAGGGATGGGGATTCGCCAGTCCAGGTTGTTAAAGCAAAAGGAAGATTAAAAGTATTAGCAGAGAAGACTAACGATGGTCAGTCTGTTATCGGAAATTGTGGAATAGGTCATACAAGATGGGCAACTCACGGAGAACCATCTGAAACTAATGCACACCCACACATTTCAGATGATTATAATGTTGTCGGTGTGCATAATGGAATTATTGAAAACTATCAGGAATTAAGGGATAAGCTTACAAGAAACGGTTACAGCTTCTATTCTTCAACTGATACTGAGGTGGCAGTAAAGCTTATTGATTATTATTATAAAAAATATGAGCATACACCGGTTGATGCAATTAATCATGCTATGGTACGTATCCGTGGTTCATACGCATTTGCAATTATGTTTAAGGAATATCCGGGAGAGATATATGTTGCACGCAAGGACAGTCCTATGATTTTAGGTGTAAATGATGGCGACTGTTATGTGGCATCAGATGTTCCTGCGATACTTAATTACACAAGAAATGTGTATTACATTGGAAATATGGAGATAGGTCGTCTGGCTGACGGTCATATCACATTTTATAATCTTGATGGTGATGAGATTGAAAAGGAACTTGTTGAAATAAAGTGGGATGCGAAGGCGGCTGAAAAGGGCGGTTATGAGCATTTTATGATGAAGGAAATCCATGAGCAGCCAAAGGCAGTTAAGGATACTCTTAATTCAGTTCTTAAGGATGGAAAGCTGGACTTATCAGCAGTAGAGCTTACTGATGAAGAGATAAAGAAGATATCACAGATATACATAGTGGCATGTGGTTCTGCTTATCATGTAGGTGTTGTCGCACAGTATGTTATAGAAGACCTTGCTAAAATTCCAGTACGTGTTGAGCTTGCATCGGAATTCAGGTACAGAAAGCCGCTTCTTGACCCAGATGGACTTGTCATAGTCATAAGCCAGTCAGGTGAAACAGCGGACAGTCTTGCAGCATTAAGACTTGCAAAGGATAAGGGACTTAAAACGCTTGGCATAGTAAATGTGGTCGGAAGTTCGATAGCAAGAGAGGCTGATAATGTATTTTACACACTTGCAGGACCAGAGATAGCTGTTGCCACAACAAAGGCGTACAGCACTCAGCTTATAGCAGCATATTGCCTTGCACTACAGTTTGCATATGTAAGAGGTCAGGTGGAATTATCTGAGTATGAAAGCCTCATATCAGAGCTTGAAACTATCCCTGAAAAGATAGAAAAGATACTTGAAGATAAAGAAAGAATCCAGTGGTTTGCGGCGAAAGTAGCTAATTCAAAGGATATATTCTTTATAGGTCGTGGAATTGACTATGCAGTAAGTCTGGAGGGAAGCCTTAAGCTTAAGGAAATATCATATATCCACTCAGAAGCATATGCAGCAGGTGAGCTTAAGCATGGAACTATAAGTCTTATTGAAGATAATCTTCTAGTTATAGGTGTGCTTACACAGAGTGAACTTTATGAGAAAACAATAAGTAACATGGTAGAGTGCAAGAGCCGTGGGGCATATCTTTGCGGGCTTACAACATATGGAAAGTATGAGGTTGAGGATACAGTTGACTTTACCACATATATTCCAAAGATAGATGAACATTTCACAGCATCGTTGGCAGTAGTGCCACTTCAGTTACTTGGTTATTATGTGAGTGTAGCGAAAGGGCTGGACGTTGATAAGCCTAGAAATCTGGCTAAGTCGGTGACGGTAGAATAAAATATAAAAATAAGGATTACTATACTGATGATTGGGGTAATAATTACTATAATAGTCGTTATATGCATAATAATAATTTTTTCACTGATTAAGGTGGCAAGTTATGGAGAATTTTTAAAAGATAAAAAAATGGGGACGAAGAGTAGGATAATATTCTTTGATATTGAATGAATAATATATAGTATAGTGTTGTGTTATAAATTGTACTGCAAGGTGATGGGATTATCTTGTGGTACAATTTTTTATTTACATCAGGCAAGGAATACCAGTTTACCCTATAAAGGATTTTGCTGACTATAAGGATGATATTTATAATCATTGTCAGGAGATAGTTAATGAGGAGAATGGTGTGGTGTCAAAAGAAGAAAGATGCAAGATTATAGATGCTGGAATCAGGATGAGTAGGTTGAGTGAGATTATGTAGAGAAAAGGTCTGGAAAGTACCATTTATATCGGATCAGAAAGAGAGTTTGTGATACCGAAATGGGGGTCGAGCAGTAACATGGATTTTATGTGAGTTAATAGTAAATTGCAACTTGGAGAAGTGAATGTTAAATGATATATTGTATTATGTTAATAAATGCAATACAATATATATAGATTTAATTTTGATTTATTATTAAGAGTGAGGGAAATAAAATGAATGGTAAAAAAATATATAATGAAAATTTTTGTGCAGCTTGTTATTTTAGGACAGTTGCAAAATATCCACAAAAAAAATGCTTACTTCAATTAACAGAAAAATGCAATTTACATTGTGAACATTGTTTTGTATCGGCAAATTGTAATGGAGAAGAAATGCAATACAATGACATAAGAGATATAATTATTCCTCAGTTATTGAATAATAATGTTACGAAAGTAACATTAACAGGTGGAGAGCCATTTATGTATAAAAGATTGTTAGATGTAGTAGAGTTGTTAATTTCAAATAATATTTCAGTCTGTATCTGTACAAATGCGACATTAATAACCGAAGATTTTTTAAATCATTTTATAGATTGTAATAACTTACATTTTAATGTTAGTTTAGATGGATTTTCACCTAAATCACATGGAAAATTCAGAGGAAATGAGAATCCAGAAGTATATGATGATATTATAAGAAATATAAAACTATTAGGCAAAAGAGGCATGTTAAATGGAATATTGGTAACGCCTAATATATATTCATCAGTTGAAGAATATATCAATTTGTGTGATTTTGCAAAGAAATGCCATGCTAGATATGTGTTAATGAATCCATTATCACAATTTGGAAGAGGAGAAAAGACACAGAATTTAGCATTTAATAGTGAACAAATGAATAGATTAAGAAAAGCTACTCAAAATTTTAATGATAATAATATGGAAATGGTTTATATAAGATTTCCAAATATAGAAAAGAAACCTTTAGGTGAATGTGTTGCAGGAAAAATTATGTATATTTTTACAAATGGAGACATAGCATATTGCCCATATTTAGTTTTTGCATCAAAAGATGATGGTAGTTTATATAGTGAGCAGAAATTTATATTAGGTAACATTTTTTCAAAAGATTTTGATTGGAAAACCAGTTTGGAAAAATATAAATTTCCAATAAATTATAATGATGTTTGTTCAAAATGTAAGAACTATAATTGTAAAAAAGGATGTTATGCAGCTAGAATATCGCATGGATATGAATTGTCAAAAGAAGATATAGATTTATGTCCGCTGTATATGCAATAGGAGTTATTATGGCAATATTTATTACAATTGAAGGTCCAAATGGAGTTGGAAAAACTTCATTTATAAAAAAATTAAAAGAAAATTTATCTGACGATTATTTAGTATTTACAACTAAGGAACCATCTAATTCAGAATTTGGTAATTATGTTAAAAAAAAATGAAAATTGTTTACATGGAATGACATATGCATATTTAATAGCAGCAGATAGGTGCTATCATTTAGAAAAATATATTGAACCAGCATTAAATACTAATGATATAGTTATAAGTGATAGATATATAGAATCCAGTTTGGTATTACAAAAATATGATGGTGTTACTATTGAAGATATTTGGAGATTAAATTGTAAATTTAGGATTCCAGATTTGAGTATAATATTATTGAGTGAAGAAAAAAATTTAGAAGATAGATTAAATGAGAGAGAAAAATTATCATACTTTGAAAGTAAAATAACAAGATATGAAGAGATAGAAGGGTATGTAGAGGCAGCTACATTTTTAAAAAATAAAGGTTTTAATATTGTACTGCTTAACAATAATACACAGAAAGACTTGTATGGCAATATAAATATTATTGAAAGAATGATAGTAAAGTTGAGAGAAAAAAATGAATAAGAAGTTAAGTTTTTTATCCTTAAATATTGGAAATCCTTCAATAGAACGAGCAAAAAAACAATGTGAGTGGTTGTTAAAAAGGAAGGAAGATGTATTTATTTTAACAGAAACCAAGAATAGTAAAGGTTGTATATACATAGAAGAGTTTTTTCTACAATTTGGATATGATTTATTTACCATGAATTCATCATTAAATTTTGGTGTAAGTTTTCCAAAATCTCAAACAGGAGATTTGGGGGTAATGATAATAAGCAAGTATAAAATTTTAAAAGAATCAAATTATTTTAACAAAAATGATATCTTTTATTCAAGACAATTAGAAATAAGTATATCTATAAAAGATTATGTTATAGATTTAGTTGGTTTATATGTACCTTCCAGAGATAGAAGTGAAAAAAAAATTGAAAGAAAAAAATTTTTTATTAATGAATTTGAAAAATATATGACAAATTCAAAAAAAGAAACTAAAGTTATTATGGGAGATTTAAATATATTAGAAAAAAATCATAATCCACATTATTCCACATTTTTTAATTGGGAATATAATTTTTATGATGAAATTTTGAATAATGAATTTATTGATGCATACAAATTTTGCCATCCTGATAAAAATGAATATAGTTGGGTTGGTAGAACAAATAATGGATATAGATATGATTATTGTTTTATTTCATCAGATTTAAAAGATAAATTAATAGATTGTTATTACATTCACGATACACGTAAAAATGGTCTTACTGATCATTCAGCAATTGTTTTGAGTTTAGAAATAAATGATTAATTGTTATGAAAAATTTATGCAATTTAAAAATATTATTTTTCGATATTTGTTGGTTTACATACAAAGTACATAAATGATTCAGAGGTTACATAATAAGAAGTGATTATATCTAGAGTATAATGATATGAGTTTAATGAAGCCGATTCAATTACATGCAATTATATAGATAAATTATTACATATGATGCGTAATATACAGTAATAGATAAATATAATAATAAAGTTGCTATAATTTCAATTATTATAGCAAAAATAATATCGTATATTTATGATGATAATATTTATAATAGTATGAATTATTAGTATGATGTGTAAGTAGATGAAAATGTTTATTGAAATTGATATATTTATCATTATTCAGAAAATTATGATGACGAGATTAAAGTGCTTCAGAGTTTGACGTGAAAAGTATAATTGCAATGCTGTAGTGCAATATTATCCAACAAGATGTGGATATTATGCGCTATTATTTTAAAAGATTATCATGGATATGTACATACAGATGATTTTAATTAATATAACATTCTTAATAATGCAACTAAAGGTGGATGTTGGGCGTATCTTATACGTTATCTGCTTGAAGTAGTGTCAAAGAAGGACAAAGTTAAATTAAAATTACTATTCATCACAATATGCACTTATTAGTATAGATTTTGGTATGGAAAGAAAAATTGCAGACTTGATATATCAATCGGAACGTGAAATTAGCGGATTTTGTATAAGTTAGAAGAATTGTGAGATTAAAGACGTAATCAATATAGTGACATCCTCATCGATAATATACATCATAGTAGCGACAGTCAAAACCAATAACTTAAAGATATATAAGTACTTTGTATATCTGCTGACAGAGATACCATACAGGCGCATAAGGAGAATACTGACTGCTCATTTTTGGAAGATTTTCTTCCATGGTTGGTCAAAATGTCAGATTATATCAGAAAAACAAAAATCCTGCTAACCACGGCCTTTTAAAATTCAATGAACATCGGATGGTTCGTTTATGTCTAAATTGTGCGCTTAGGATAGTTTTATAAATATACATATAGGAGGAAATAAATTGGAAAAATTAGATTATTTAAGATGGTATACGGGAGATATTAGAAATAGAGATGAAAATGGTTATTTAATTTCATCAAATGATTTATCATTATATAAAACAAAGTCTACTATTTTTAATAAAATAACAAATATGTTCTTATATCCAGATATGATTAATGAATATGAACGTACCCAAAATGATGATAAGTATTTACCACCAATTAATGAAATTAATGATGTACTAAGAATGTATGATAGTATAGTAAATTTAGCTTCATATGTTTATGAATATGCAGAAAGTATATACAGAATAGATAGGATGAGCACTATAAATTTGGTTAATCAGTTAGGTTATAATCCTTCTTTTTTTTCATGTAGTAAAGAGCATCAAAATGAAAAATTTTTTGATAAAAATGCGCCTATTTTAATTAAGCTAAATATAAAAAATAGTTTAATTGTAGATATGTCTGAATTATTAGGAAATGAATATATAAGTAATGACGAAAGGGAAATAATTATTTTGCCATTTCATAAACTTTCTATAGTAAGTACAAATTGTTATAATGTTGAGTTTGACAACAAAATTTTAGAAGATGTTGAAGCATATGATATAGAATACATTAAGGAAAGAGTTGTTAAAGAGGAAAATGTAAATAATGTAAATAATATTATAAATAGATTGAATTCTAGAAAAGAGTTGGATGCCGAAAATGTAAAAAAATATATTGAATGGAAAAATGATTTGACAAAATATATTAAATACATATTATTTAAAAAATACACAGAAGAAAAGAATAGGAGAAAGAATGAAGAAAGATGAAGTTTTAAATGAATTTATTGAAAATATACTAAATGACAATATTAACATAGAAGAATTTGTTAGATATATTAAGCATTATTCTAAATTTATTGCTTATATTAATTCTGAATATAAGTATAATGGAACATTTTTAAATCAATATACATCAGACTTTTTAGAAACACGTAATATGTTAATTGAAAAAAATAAAATTTATAAAAGAATATTTTATAAAGTAATAATGTTGGGTGTTGATTGTGAAATATATATAGATGATATTTTTTATGGTGTTTGTATTGAAAATAATGATTATATGGATTGTTTTTATATAAAATTAGATAAAAGTAATATTTTAAATCATAAAATACATGTTAATATAAAGCTTTTTTTAAAAAAAGATAATGATATACAAAAATATATTTTTTGTAAGGAATATGATAGTTATAAGGAAAATGATTTAGATAAAATAGTATCAGAAGATGTAAATGGATATTTGAGAAAAAGAGGATATGTGAATGGATAAAATAAGTCTTTATGATTATATAATAAGTGACGAAAATATATATTTATCTATATATAGTGCTAAATCGTATATTTTAAATAAATCATTGTTGGGAAAGAAAGATAAAGAGTTACTTAATTCTTTAAATGATCCATTCAATGAAAATATAATATGTGAAACTACAAAGTCGGTAAAAGAAATCGTGAAAAAAATATTAGATGACAAGGATTACTTATTTAAAACACAAGTTTATTTTAAACCTAAAAAATATGAAGATAAACCTTTATATAGACCTGTACACAGTGCAGAATTATTACAGTTAATAGCAATGGTAACAGTGCTTAATCCATTAATATATGATTATTCAAAAAAAGATAAACTAACATTATCTAATTATAGTAGATTAATTCCTCATAATTTTTATGGTAATTGTATATCAGAAAAGCCTGAGGAATTATATAAAAAATGGAATATTCAATATAGAGAATATACCCAAAAATCAACAGAATATTTTAATACATATTATAAATCTGGGGAATATAAGTATGAGTTGAAATTATATTTAGAAAATTTTTTTCCATCCATTAACCCTTTAATAATATATCAAATGTTATTAGAACATAAGTCGGTTACTTTGTCTGATGAGGATGTTAGAGTACTAAAAATTATTGTTTACAAATTGCTTGTAAATAAAGTAACTAATCTTAACTCGTTAGAAGCAAAAAAATTATATTATGATAATAATTTACAATATAATTGTATTACTATAGGAATTGCACAGGGATTACCACAATCCTTTTTTTTCGGCAATATATGTATGATACAAATTGCTAATATTATCGAAAAAGTTTTTCAGGGAAAGGCAATATATTATGTAGATGACTCATATGTGTATACAAATTGTAATTTGTCAACTGAAGAGCTATTTAAACATAAATTAGAAGAAATAAACGAAGAAATAAGAGGTTTTTCAAAAAAATATATACTTTCTGCCAAAGAAGACAATTTTTTAAAAAAAGAAAAATTAAAGTATTATAATAAAATAATGTCAAAAAAATATGATACTATGTATGAAATAAAAATACATATGGATGGAAAAAGCAGTTATACAGATATTCAAAATTGTGCTAATGGTGAAATATATTTAAGAAATATTAGTAGGGAAGCTTCAAATATGGGGCATGATATCTATGCAATGTATTCCGAAGATGAAGAAAAATCGGTATTAAGTAGAGGAGAAGCACTTTTATATGCTATAAATAATGAAATAAAAAAGAACGATAAAGAAAAAAATAAAGATAGTACTCAAAAGTCGTATATTGAAAAACTTAATAGATATTATAAATTTTTTAAAAATAGAGTTATGCGTCTTAGAATAAAAACAAAAAAAGAAATAGATTCTGAAATATTTAATGTGCTACTTAAAACAGTTGAGAAAAATTCTGATTTAGAAAGTACAGAGAATGATTATAAAATAGTAAGTGATGCTAATATTAATATTAAAAACTTTTTCGATTGTTATTCAAATGATGTATGGGATGTTGCTGTTTCTATTTTAATAAAATATACGACAAAAAAAGAAGATTTAATACAAATAAAGAAATATTTATTAAATATTATACAAGAAATTTATGGTGAAGATTTATATTGTTGTTCTTATATAAAATATTGGTATAATGATTTTTTATCAGATAATGAAATGGAAAATATTTCAGATCCATATGAGACATTAAAAAGATTAGTGAATCAAAAAATGATAAGATATTTTGATTTGGATACAGAACTTCGTAATAACGAGTTTAAAGGAATTAGATTAAATGGAATAGAAGATAATATTATGGAAAGTTTTGATATATTACCAAAACAATTCTTAATAAGATGTAATATTGTTGCAAAAAGTTCAAATAGATTAAAAAGAATGATGTTGAATGCAATATATTCGAAAATTTTTAAAGTTGATATATCTGATGATATTTCTATTCATTCATATAATAAAAAAGAAATAAGGTATGGAGAATTGCGTGCATTAGTTTATTTAAGAAATAATTTATGTGATGCTGATCAATTTTTAAAATGGGATATGTCAGTTAAGTCCAATGAAAATATATCTAAAATTGATTATACTATTTTTGAAGTACTTGAGATATATAAAAGGTATGTTGTTGAGCCTAAGTATATAGATAACTTGATTTTGGTGCATAAATATACATGTGATGTCTGGAAAAATGGAGCTAAACATTTATATTTTTATACTTTACATAATCAGGAACACGCAATATCTTTAATAAAAAATATTTTAAAGATATTAAAAATTTTAAGTTATATTGAAATTAAACAATACGATTATTATATATTGTTTATTGCATGTTATTTGCACGATATATCTATGGTAAAGATAGCTTCCGATAATATGTTTTTATTGGATAATTATAAATCTGATTTAATAGTTACTAGGTTTGAAGAAGTTTATCAGAATGAATCTGAATATAATATAAAAAATATTTTGATTGATGCATATAGGCGTATAGATGAATTTTTTGAAAATAAAATTAGAGGTAATCATGGTAAAGATAGTGCCTATGAAATAAGAAAAAGAGAAGAATTGAGCTTTTTAGAGCCAGATATTAGGGAAACTATTGCTGAAATAGCCAAAAGCCATACAGTTGATGCAAAAGATATATATTTTCTTAAAGGTGATGCTAATCAAAAACTTATAAGTTATAAATTTGATAAAATATTACTTAGATTGGCAGATTTGCTTGATATGTGTGAAAATAGAGTTTCAAAACTAATATTAAATCATAATATTAATAATATGTCAGACATATCAGCATTTCATTGGATTTCTCATTTATTGACATCAGAGGTTAATTTGGTATCTATTTATAAAGAAAACCAGAACTATGGAGATACTGTAAGTTTTTTATTACCAGAATGTATCATAGAAAATATTGTAGTTACAATTAAAGTAAGAATGTCACAGATGTCCAATGAAAATTGTATGAAATGTAAATATTGTAAAATTATAGAAAATACACTTAGTGAAAATGGATTTGAAATAGAAATGCTGTCTGAAAAAGATAGTAATTGTACTTCGGAAAAGTGCAACTTTTTATGTAGATGGTTTAATAAGAAGAATGAATATTTCATGGCAGAAATGAGAGAATTAGAAGCATATTTAAATAGAGTACCTAAAGAAAATAGATTTTATAAAACTAAAATATTAATAAGAGTTGTAATATTAGATGATGCTAATATTACATTGGAACAATTTGAAGTGTTGAAAAAAGTAGCACTTAGTGATTAGGTTTATATTAATATGCGAATTTATGTGATAAAATGTTTGATATTTAAGTATATGAAAGATGGTAACTTAAAATATTTGAATAATATCTAGCACGGTCGAAATTAACATATCATAATTATATGGTAATAGAAAGTGTATACTGATAAAATAAAAAGATAATACTGTTTAAAAGGGGTGTAAAATGAAATTAAGAATAAAAAATTTTGCAAAGATATCAGAAGCTGATATTGATATAGATGGGATTACAATTATTGCAGGAAATAACAATACTGGAAAAAGTACAATCGGAAAAATATTGGATTCTGTTTTTAATGCAACTTATAATATGAATGAAAAGATGAAGAATGCTAGAATAGATTCATTGGCGAATATGATTAGAAATGAAATTGAAAGTAATAATATAGCCATAAGAGGCAGATATTATCCATTATATATTTACCGTGATTTTGCAAATGAATTATTAGAGAGTCAAGAAAAGGATCAGGTAGATATTTGTAAAGAATATGAACAAAAAATGAATCAGTATTTAGGACAAGATTTAGATTTTTCGGATAGAATACTTCCATATTTGGAACAAAATAATAACATATCAGATAAGACATTCAGTGAAACAATATATACTAATTATTTCAAAGAAGTATTTCATGAAAAAATAAATTCATTATATTCTAAAGATACAGAAGCAGAAGTTGAATTAAAAATAAAAGATAAGAATATTAGATTGACTTTTGAAAAAGATGAATGTGTACAAGAGGAAAGACAACTGGAAATTTTTAATTCTTCTATTTATATAGATGATCCATTTGTGTTGGATGAAATGAATAATGATTCGTTATATGGAAGGATAGGATGTTCAATTCATAAGAAAAATATTTTGCATAAATTAATAAAAAAAGAAGATAAAGCAGTAGAAGATAAAGTTTTTTCTAACCTGTTAGTGACTAATAAACTTGAGGATATTTTAAAAATTATTGATTGTGTGGCAGCTGGTAAAATAACTAAAAAACAGAAGTATATGTATCCATTAGAAGAAAATTCTTCAAGTGATATAGAAGTAGCTTCTTTGTCAACTGGGTTAAAGACATTTGTAATTTTAAAGCAGTTGTTACTAAATGAAAGTCTTCAGGATAAGGATGTTATTGTTTTAGATGAGCCAGAGATACATTTACATCCAGAGTGGCAGTTGCTGTATGCCGAAATAATTATATTATTACAAAAGAAATTTGATTTTCATATTGTTGTAACAACACATAGTGCACATTTTATGGAGGCTTTAGAATTATATTCAAAAAAATATGGGATATCAGAAAGATGTAATTATTATTTAGCAGGCTTACAGGATGATAGTGCTGTTTTTGAAAATGTAACACATGATATAAGTAAAATATATAAACAGATGGTTGATCCAACATTGTTATTAAGTCAGTTAAGAGAGGAATTAGAAGTAGAAAATGACTAAAAACGAACATATGAAAAATATTCTTGAGGCATTTGCTGATAAATATAATTATAATGAAGGTATAGAGGAACTACTTTCAATAGTATCGGAGGATAAGGACAAATCTAAAAAAACAGGAAATAAGGAATATGTATATGGTGAAAAAAGAAAAGATATGAAAGTGATTGATATGGATAAGATTGCACATAATCCATATCGTATCAGTAGATTTCCAAATTCTATTAAGGAAGAGGATTCCTTGGCATCAGCTGATGCTTTTGTAATAAGTTCTGATGATATATGGTATTTTATAGAATTCAAAAATCAACAAATATCTAGCGCAAATAAAAGTGTAACAAAGAAAGCATATCAAAATTGGTTTTGGCTTGTAGATATTTTATATGAAATGAGAGAACAGGGTGCAATGCAATATGATACATTTAATTATGATAATCCGATTGCATTTGCAAGGGAAAAAGTAGTTTATATATTGGTTGTAAGTGAGGAGAAAAATATAGTGGATGCTGATAAGATGCGTAAATGTCTTTTAGCTAAAACAAAATTCCAACCTGAATATATGAAAAAGTTAGAAAAATATATATTTAAAGAAACTTATGTTTATACTCCACAATTACTAGAAAATTATTTTGTAAAGAAATTTACGTACTAGTAATTGAAATATATAGAGATAGCTAACATTGTGTGAGGCAGGACAGAAAAAAATATGCAACAGGAGTGTACGTATAAAAATTGTGAATTAGGACACATTGTTACTCAGAAATGAGTCTATCATATATGACTGGACCATTGAGATTACCAGTTGGAATTGATGATTTTGAGAAAATACGAAAATCTGATTTTTATTATATAGATAAAACAAAATTAATAGAACAGCTTCTTGAAAACTGGGGTAAAGTTAATCTTTTCACACGTCCAAGGCGTTTTGGTAAAACTCTTAATATGAGTATGCTTAGAAGTTTCTTTGAAATAGGAACAGATAAAAGCCTGTTTAATGGGCTTTATATTACCGGAAATCAATCCAGAAGCTATACAAGATTATCTTAATCGTATGCTTGATCTGAAATATTCAACAGCACACTATTGACAGCACGCTATCAATAGCGTATTATAATAAAGTTCTTTAGTTGCAGAATGACTGCAGCTTTTTTGATATTCTCATTTGATATGCTAATTTAAGAAAGGATGTTGCAAGTGGTAAGAGATAAACTTCATTGTGGAGAGCTTATAAAACGCCTTAATGACATATTGGGAACATGTGCAAACAAGGAACTTAAGAGCGATGATATGACAGCATCACAGATAAAAATGCTTATAATCATCAGTGAAACTAAAAACGAAAGCATAACTCTTAAAGAACTTGAGAAGCATTTTGGGGTGTCACAGGCGACAGTAGCCGGAATAGTTGCAAGACTTGAAAAGAAGGCTATGATTGAAAGCTTTTACGAACCAGATGATAAAAGAGTAAAGCATGTAAAGCTTACTGACAAGGGACGTGGTGTATGTAAGCATGCATGGGCGAACATGGTAAAGAAGGAAGAATGGTTTTTATCCAGTCTTGATGATGATGAAAAAGAAGAATTATGGCGCTTATTACAAAAGATATATGATAATATGCGCAGAAATGAGGTTTGATGTATGATAAAAACATTATCGGCTTATATAGGCCAGTATAAGAAGGATTCAGTTAAAGCTCCTTTCTATATTATATTTGAAGTACTTATGGAGATTCTTATACCATTTGTTACAGCAAGCATTATAGATAAGGGTATTCAGGCAGGCAATATGAAAAACGTATATATATACGGAGGAGTTATGATAGTACTTGCCTTTGTCAGTCTGTTTTGTGGTGTTCAGGCAGGAAAGTATGCAGCCAGCGCATCAACTGGCTTTGCCTGCAACTTAAGAGAAGGAATATATACCAATATACAGAATTTCGCATTTTCTAATATTGATAAGTATAGTACAGCAGGTCTTATCACACGTATGACTACAGATGTTACTAATGTGCAGAATGCATACCAGATGCTTCTTAGAATAGCTTTAAGGGCACCGCTTATGATGATATGCAGCATGGTTATGTGTTTTATCATTAACCCGACTATGAGTACTATATTTTTAGTGGCACTTATACTTCTTGGATTCGTGCTTTTCTTTATTATATATAAGGTAACACCTATATTCACAGAAGGTTTTGCAAAGTATGATAATCTTAATGCGAGCGTACAGGAAAATATTTCTGGTATACGTGTAGTTAAAGCATTTGTCAGGGAAGATTATGAGAATGATAAGTTCAAAAGGGCAGCAACTAGTCTTTATAATACATTTGTAAAGGCAGAATCATGGCTTGCCTTTAACAGCCCGGTTATGATGTTTGTCATATATGCAAGTATTATTGCTCTTTCATGGTTTGCGGCACATTTTATAGCAGATGGAACTATGACAACAGGTAATCTTACATCAATGTTTTCGTATGTTATGAGCATGATGATGTCACTTATGATGCTTTCCATGGTATTTGTTATGGTGTCTATGAGTGCTGCAAGTGCAAGACGTATAGCTGAGGTTCTTAACGAAAAGGCAGATATAACTAATCCAAAAGCTCCAGTTATGGAAGTTCCTGATGGAAGAATAGATTTTAATCATGTAGATTTCGTATATAAAAAAGACAGTGAAACAGATACGCTCCATGATATAGATTTACATATTAAGTCGGGTGAAACTATAGGTATCATCGGTGGAACTGGCTGTGGTAAGTCAAGTTTTGTTAACCTTATAAGCCGCCTTTATGATGTTAAGGACGGAAGTGTATGTGTTGGTGGAGTTGATGTAAGAGAATATGATATAGAAACTCTTCGAGATGAGGTATCAGTTGTTCTCCAGAAAAATGTGTTATTCTCAGGAACTATCCTTGATAACTTAAGATGGGGTGATGATAACGCAACAAAGGAAGAGTGTATAGAAGCATGTAAGCAGGCATGTGCAGATGAATTCATAGAGCGTATGCCAGATAAGTATGATACATGGATAGAACAGGGTGGAACCAACGTTTCTGGTGGTCAGAGACAAAGATTATGTATAGCAAGAGCTCTTCTTAAGCATCCTAAGGTTCTTATCCTTGATGATTCAACAAGTGCGGTGGATACAGCAACAGATGCCAAGATAAAGCAGGCATTTGCAACTAAGATTCCAGGAACAACTAAGCTTATAGTATCCCAGAGGATATCAAGTATCCAGGATGCAGACAGAATACTTGTGCTTGATAACGGAGAGATTAGTGGCTTTGATACACATGAGAAGCTTATAGAAAGTAACAAGGTATATCGTGAGATATATGAAGTCCAGACACAGGGCGGTGGTGATTTTGATGAGCAGAAGGGAGGAGAAGATAATGAGTAAAAATGTTGGAAATTCTGATAAAATATTGAATAAATCAGACATGAATCCAGGTGATGGAAAGCATAAAAGGAAAGATAGAGAAGGAAAGAATGCACTTCATGTTATGAAAAGATTATTAGGATATGTTTTAAAGAATTATAAGTTTTCATGTATAGCTGTTGTGGCATGTATTATAGTTTCATCACTTACAACACTTATAGCTACTCTTTTCATCCAGAAGCTGGTAGATAACTATATTATTCCGCTTACACAGTCAGCAGTGCATGATTATGCTCCACTTGCAGCTGCTATTATAAAGCTTTCAGCAGTACTTCTTGTTGGTGTGTTATGTTCATATGTATACAACAGGATCATGGTAAATGTTGGGCAGGGTACTTTAAAAAAGCTAAGATTTGAGCTTTTTACTAACATGGAATCACTTCCTATAAGATATTTTGATACACATGCGCATGGTGATATTATGTCAGTGTATACTAACGATATCGATACATTAAGACAGCTTATAAGCCAGAGTATACCGCAGGTTATCAACTCATGCATAACGCTTGTTTCTACATTTGTAAGTATGATAGTGCTTGATATTCCACTTACTATAGTATCTGTTATCATGGTTATTATTATGTTGTATGTAACATCCAGATTAAGTGAACTTTCCGGAAAATATTTCGTTGAACAGCAGAAGGATATAGGTAAGGTTAATGCTTATATTGAGGAAATGATGGAAGGACAGAAGGTTGTAAAGGTGTTCTGTCATGAAGAGGAAAGTATAGAGCAGTTCAGAAAGATTAATGATGCACTCCGTGCAAGCGCTAATAACGCCAATAAGATTGCTAACATTACTATGCCTGTTAATGGCAATATCGGTAACATAAGCTATGTTTTATGCGCTATTGCTGGTGGTATATTAGCACTCAGTGATTTTTCGGGACTGACTATAGGTACTCTTGTAGCATTTTTAAGTCTTAACAAGAGCTTTACACAGCCTGTAACACAGATAAGCCAGCAGGTAAGCAGTATAGTTATGGCTATGGCTGGTGCCGGACGTGTGTTTGAGTTATATGATGAGAAGCCTGAAACAGACGAAGGCCGGGTTGAACTTGTAAATGTAAAGTATAATGCAGATAAAGAGTTTACAGAAACTAAAGAAAGTACTATGATGTGGGCATGGAAGAGACCAGCTATGGATGGTAAGCCTGCAGAATACAGAAGACTTGAAGGTGATGTTACCTTTGATGGTGTAGACTTTGGATATAATCCTGACAAGATGGTGCTTCATGATATCAGAATGTATGCAACACCTGGTCAGAAGATAGCATTTGTAGGAAGCACAGGTGCTGGTAAAACTACGATTACGAATCTTATTAACAGATTCTATGATATACAGGATGGTAAGATAAGATATGATGGTATCAATATCAATCATATTAAAAAGGATGATTTAAGACGAAGCCTTGGTATAGTGCTTCAGGATACGAATCTGTTCACAGAAACTATTATGGAAAATATCCGTTATGGCCGTCTGGATGCAACTGATGAGGAGTGTATAGCAGCAGCAAGACTTGCCAATGCAGATGGATTCATAAGACGTCTGCCTGAAGGCTATAACACAGTGCTTCATAGTGGTGGTGCTAACCTAAGCCAGGGACAAAGACAGCTTTTAGCCATAGCACGTGCTGCAGTAGCTGACCCACCGGTACTTATTCTTGATGAGGCAACATCTTCTATTGATACAAGAACTGAAAAACTTGTACAGAAGGGAATGGATGCACTTATGTCAGGAAGAACCTCTTTTGTTATAGCACACAGACTTTCTACAGTTCGTAACGCAGATTGTATCATGGTTATGGAACAGGGCAGAATAATAGAAAGAGGAACACATGAACAGCTGATGGAGGAAAAAGGAAGATATTACCAGTTATATACAGGTAAGAGTATATCAGCGTAGGTACAAAAGCATGAAAATAGCTTATTATGAGATTGACAATTCTGACCTGGAAAAATATAATTAAATATTGTTCAGACAAATATATTGTTTAAATTCTTTGTCTGGAATAAAAGTATATATTGGTTAAGTTTAATATGGAAAAAGAGATGAATAATGAACTTATTGACTACGTAGTCAATGATTTCAAAAGTGGTATTAAGCATGGAGTGCTTGTTGCTAATCTGACATATGCCCTGGCTAAGGAGTATGGTATGTCAGAAGCTGAGGCATACGAACTAAAAGTGGCAGCTATGGTGCATGATATTGGAAAGCTTAAGCTTTCAGAGTATCTTTATGGAAGAACGAATGAGAGTCTTCCAGAAGAAGAAAAAAAGTATATGAGCATGCATTCAAAGATCAGCTATGATGTATTGAAAAAGTATGATTATTCAGATAATATTATGGAGGTTGTACTTTCACACCATGAGTGCTACGATGGAAGCGGATATCCTAATGGACTTGTGGGTGAGGATATACCGATAGGAGCAAGGATTCTTAAGGTTACAGATGAATTCGCAGCTCTTATATCAGACAGACCTTATAGAAAAGCATTTGATATAGATACAGCTGTTTCTATTATGATTGATGAGGTGAAGAATCTTGATATGAAGGTCTTTATATTATTTCAGAGACTTATTCATGAGGAATCAACGCTTGAACTTATAAAAAACAGCAGAATTGATATTGATGACCTGGATATAAGTGATATACTTGATATTTAGAATGATCTGATTATATGGCATCCATATGGTTTATTTATCAGAGTTTGTTTTAATCAAATATTTACAGGAATGAGGTAATTAACAATGGCAGAGTCAATGGTTGGCTTAAAAAGAACACACAGATGCACAGAGGTGTCAGGTGCTGACATAGGAAGCACAGTTACAGTTATGGGTTGGGTGGCTAAGAGACGTAATCTTGGTTCGCTTATATTCGTTGATTTAAGAGATAGAAGCGGCATCCTACAGATACTTTTTGATGAGAATATAGTTGGTAAGGAAGGCTTTGATAAAGCTTATACATTAAGAAATGAATTCGTTATAGCAGTAGTTGGTAAGGTCGTTAAAAGAAGCGGTGCAGTTAATGAGAATCTTAAGACTGGTGATATTGAGATAGCAGCAGAATCTTTAAGAATCCTTTCAGAGTCAGAAACACCTCCATTTCCTATCGAGGATGGTATAAATACTAAGGAGGATATCAGACTTAAGTACAGATGTCTTGATTTAAGAAGACCTGATATACAGTCTAATATTATCATGAGAAGTAAGGTGGCAACTCTGACAAGAGCATTTCTTGCAAAGGAAGGCTTCCTTGAAATCGAAACACCTATGCTTACTAAGTCAACTCCGGAGGGAGCAAGAGATTACCTTGTACCAAGCCGTATTCATCCAGGTAAGTTCTATGCTCTGCCACAGTCACCACAGCTTTTTAAGCAGATGCTTATGTGTTCTGGCTATGACAGATATATGCAGATAGCAAGATGCTTCAGGGATGAGGACTTAAGAGCTGACAGACAGCCAGAGTTTACACAGATTGATATGGAGCTGTCATTTGTTGATGTTGATGATGTGATCGATGTTAATGAAAGACTTTTAGCTTATCTTTTTAAGGAAGTGTTAGATGTTGATGTTAAGCTTCCTATCCAGCGTATGACATGGCAGGAGGCTATGAATCGATTCGGTTCTGATAAGCCAGACTTAAGATTTGGTATGGAACTTAAGAATGTTACAGATATAGTTAAGAACTGTGGCTTCAGCGTGTTTACAGGAGCTATTGAGAATGGTGGTTCTGTACGTGGTATTAACGCTGCAGGTCAGGGAAATATGCCTCGTAAGAAGATAGATGCACTTGTTGATTTCGCTAAGGGTTATGGAGCAAAGGGCCTTGCCTATATAGCTATCCATGAAGATGGTTCACTTAAGTCTTCATTCTCTAAGTTTATGACAGAGGATGAGATGAATGCGCTTGTTGAGGCTATGGAAGGTAAGCCAGGAGATCTTTTACTTTTTGCAGCTGACAGAAACAAGATTGTATGGAATGTACTCGGTGCATTAAGAGTTGAGCTTGCAGGACAGATGGGACTTCTTGACAAGAGTGATTATAAGTTCCTCTGGGTAACAGAATTCCCACAGTTTGAGTGGTCAGATGAAGAAGAGAGATTCGTAGCTATGCATCATCCATTTACTATGCCTATGGATGAGGATCTTGATAAGCTTGAGTCAGACCCAGGTTCAGTACGTGCCAAGGCTTATGATATTGTACTTAACGGTACAGAGATAGGTGGTGGTTCAGTAAGAATCCATCAGGCTGATGTACAGTCAAGAATGTTTAAGGCACTTGGTCTTACAGATGAAGTTGCTAACGAGAAGTTTGGCTTCTTACTTGATGCATTCAAGTATGGAGTACCACCACACGCAGGACTTGCATATGGTCTTGACAGACTTGTTATGCTTATGGCTAAGAGAGATTCAATAAGGGATGTTATAGCTTTCCCTAAGGTAAAGGATGCAACATGTCTTCTTACTAACGCACCTGATGTTGTAGATGCAAAACAGCTTGAAGACTTATCTATCAGAATTACAGAGTCAGAACAGGAATAATATTTTAAGAGCATTTGAAAGTATTTAATGGATATTTTCAAATGCTTTTTTTTAACTATATTTTTAGACAATACTTTGTGAAATCTGGATAAAAATAATGACTTTATCAGCTTTTTTTTAGCAAAAACATTGCATTTGGATAATCATGGGTATATACTTATTTTTATAAATCTTGGCAAAACCATAACAAAAGACGGGAGAAAAATTATGACAGAGAAGCAGTATGTAAGGGCAAACAGGACTGTTTTATTTACAGTTCTCATAGTATTTGGTTATATTGCGCTGACCCTGATGGCAGCATTAGGAGTGGGTGACGGATATAACAAAGGAAAGATTTTAATACAGTTTGTTGTGGCACTTGCGGTAATTATCATATCAGTAGCTGCTTATATTTTAAGGAAGAAGACCAGAGTGTGTGAATTAACGATTGCGGTATCAATGGCACTTGGATATGTTGTTCTTATACTGCTTAATTCAACTGATGGTGTATGGACATATGTACTTCCTTTGATTATGGCTTCGATGGTATATCTTAATGAAAAACTAATATTGTGGGCTGATGGTGTTGCGATAGCTGGTAATGTCATAAGACTTATTATGGATTATAATATGTATAATGGAGTGGCTATGGCAAGCAGGGTTCTTGCTATATTAGTATTGGTTATTGTTACATGTATATCTCTTAGTGTAACAAAGCTGCTTAAGCAGTTTTTTGCAGAGAATATGAACAAGATAGAAAAAGCAGCAGTTATACAGAAAGAGAATAACGAGAAGATGGTTGCTGTAGCTGATAATATAACCAGACATTTCGGACAGGCTATGGATATGCTTGATGAGTTAGAAAAGAGCATAGATATAAACCACAATTCAATGAAAGATATAGCAGAAAGCACAGAAAGCACAGCAGAAGCCATACAAAGACAGGCCACTATGTGTGCAGAGATTCAAGAAAACACTGATATTGCTGAAAAAGAGATAAGCGAGATGGTTGAGGCTTCACACAGAACAGATGAGACTGTTAATGATAGTAAGGCTATAGTAGTTGAACTTAAGGAACAGGCACAGAATGTACATGATGCAAGCAATATAATCGTAGATGTGATTAACAGTCTTACAGAAAAGGTTGATGATGTACAGGGATTTATTGGTTCTATCGTAGAGATTTCAAGCCAGACTAACCTTCTTGCATTAAATGCTTCAATAGAAGCAGCAAGAGCAGGAGAAGCCGGAAAGGGCTTCGCAGTAGTAGCCGAAGAGATAAGACAGCTCTCAGAACAGACTAAGAATGCATCTTCAAGCATAACAGATATAATCAATAATCTTTATGAAGATACGAAGAAAGCTAATGAGAGCATAAAAGCGTCAGTTGAGTCAGTTAATAAGCAGAATGAACTTATTGATAATACAAGAGTGACTTTTGAGGACGTAGGAAAAACAGTTGACAATCTTATGAACAATATAGATTCTGCAGAGCAGAGCATTAACAAGATACTGGATTCAACTTCTGTTATTTCTGATAATATTTCACATTTATCAGCAACAGGAGAAGAGGTAGCAGCTGCTTCAACTGAAGGCCTAAAAGTATCTGACACAACAGTTGAAAGTATGAAGAACTGTAAGAATATATTACATAACATATATCTTCTTGCAGAGGATTTAAAGAGTTCAGTAGATAACTAAATGGATTGTAAGAGATTAAGCAGATTACAATGTATTGCAAGACTAGCAGTTGATTATTATAAGTTGTAATTAATAATATAATCAGGATGGTTTTGCAGGGTTATTAATATTTATAAGACAACAGTATGTTTATTATAAGGAGTGCAAATGACATTTTATGTCTGCATTATTTATAAAAGACAGCTGTTGTTTTTTTATGTAATAGGGAATTTCGATAGAATTTCCTATACATAAAAGGTGCTATGTGCCGATGATGCACACTTGCACGAAGATGTAGGTTGTCGCAAGCGACAGTGCTTAGTGTGAGAAGGTGCTTCATATATTTTATTTATATAGGAATATTTTATGCTTGACTTGAAGTTAACTCTAAATGCTATTATCAAAATGTAGAGTTAATAATCAGGTTTAATTAATAATTATATGAGGTGACTAATTATGAGAAGAAATAATATTAGAAAAACAGAGGCACTTATAATGGCATTTGCATTATCAGCAAGCCTGTTGTTAACAAGTTGTGGCAACCAAAATACTAATGGTGACAGTGTTAATGAAAATAATAGTACAACAGACGAAGCTGGAATTAATCACGATTATCCGGTAATGTTGTTCTCTTATGATAAGAATGATACTAATTATGAAGAACCAGAAGCGTTTAATTCAGAACATCTTGGCGGCAATTATGGTGAGATTGAGAAGATAGAATATTATTCTCCAACTACTAATGCTACAAGAAATGCCAATGTGTATCTTCCATATGGATATGATAAGAGTAAAAGCTATCCTGTAGTATATCTTCTTCACGGAATGAGTGGAACATATGAAGATTACAGGGTTCTTGGTGCAAGACCAACAGCACAGAATATTGTGTATGAATACAACCGCAACGATATGATATTAGTAAGCTTTACTGTATTTACGGATGTTGACGGAAAGCAGGAATCTGATTATGGATTTTCGGATTTAACTGCAAGATATGATGCCTGTGAAAATGATGTGATTAATGCTCTTATTCCATATATTAATTCGCATTATTCAACTAAGATAGGCAGGGAATACACAGGAATTGCGGGATATTCATTAGGTGGACGGGAAGCTCTTTATTTATGCTTTGCACACCCTGATATATTTGGGTATGTAGGTGCATTTGAGCCTGTTGGAGGAGTTGTTAATACAGGAAGCGGTGAAACATTATATGGCAACAGGGGATATCTTCTTTCTGAGCTTGTTAAGGAAGGCGGGGAAGCACCACTTCTTACACTTATAGTAACAGGTGATGAAGATCCATATTGCAGGGTATCATCAGAGAATTATTCAAGATATATGACAGAACATTCAATTGACCATATATTCTATTACAGACACGGCGGACACGAGGCAGGTGTATGGAATAATGGCTTATATAACTTTCTAAGGCGGATATTCTAATGAAGATAGTATTAAATAACTTAATTATTGTACAAATGTATAATTATACATTGACTTATTGATAAATAATCTATAAAATTAATAGTCAAACAGGTTGTATAACTACAACTATAGAAAATGGAGGTTGTAATATGTATTCATTTGATGAAGTATTGAACTATGATCCAGAATTAGCTAAAGCTATGGATGATGAGTTAGCAAGACAGAGAAGCCATATTGAATTAATAGCTTCAGAGAACCTTGTAAGTAAAGCTGTTATGGCAGCTATGGGAAGCCCTCTTACTAACAAGTATGCAGAAGGATATCCTGGAAAGAGATATTATGGTGGCTGCGAATATGTAGATGTTGTTGAAACACTTGCAATTGAGAGAGCTAAGAAGTTATTTGGTTGTGAATATGCCAATGTTCAGCCACATTCAGGTGCACAGGCTAACTTAGCAGCATTCTTTGCTATGGTAGAACCAGGTGACACTGTTATGGGTATGAGCCTTGACTGTGGTGGACACCTTTCACATGGTTCACCAGTTAATATTTCTGGTAAATATTTTAATATAGTTCCTTATGGAGTTACAGCTGAAGGCTTTATAGATTATGATGAAGTATTAAGAATTGCTAAGGAATGTAAGCCAAAGATGATCATTGCTGGTGCATCTGCATATGCAAGAGTTATTGATTTTAAGAAGTTCAGAGAGATAGCTGACGAAGTTGGTGCTTATCTTATGGTAGATATGGCTCATATCGCTGGTCTTGTAGCAGGTGGAGAGCATCCAAGTCCTATCCCTTATGCTGATGTAGTTACAACTACAACTCATAAAACATTAAGAGGACCAAGAGGTGGTATGATTCTTTCATCAGCAGAAGCTGCTGAAAAGTTTAAGTTTAACAAGGCTGTATTCCCGGGAATCCAGGGCGGTCCACTTATGCATGTTATTGCTGGTAAGGCAGTATGCTTAAAGGAAGCACTTGATCCAAGCTTTAAGACTTATGCTAAGAACATTGTTGATAATGCACAGGCTCTTTGTACAGGACTTATGAACAGAGGTTTTGATATCGTATCTGGTGGTACAGATAATCACCTTATGCTTGTTAACCTTTTAAGCAAGAATAAGACTGGTAAGGAAGTAGAAAAGCTTCTTGATGCAGCTAACATTACATGCAACAAGAACACTATCCCTAACGATCCAGCTTCACCTTTCGTAACAAGTGGTATCAGACTTGGTACAGCAGCAGTTACAACAAGAGGCTTCAACACAGCAGATATGGATGTAGTAGCAGAAGCTATTGCTTTACTTGTAGATGACGTTGATGCTAATCAGGCTAAGGCTATGGCTATGGTTAAGGAACTTACAGACAAGTATCCTCTTTATGAATAATGCTGGAATATATAAGAAATGAACTTCTTGGGATGACTGATAAAGGAGAATATGCAGCATTTACATCCTCACTTATTCCTGGCTGCGATAATATAATAGGAATAAGACAACCGGTATTAAAGCAATATGCAAAACAGCTGATAAAGGAGAATAAGGATTTCCGGAAGCTGCTTAGTGAACCGGATATTTATCAGGAAGAAACACTGCTTAGAAGCTACATAATAGGAATGGGAACAGCGAAGGAGAAAGACTTTAAGAAGGCTTTAAAGGACTTCAACGCATTTGTTCCTCTTGTGAACAACTGGGCTGTAAACGACAGCTTCTGTGTAGAATTCAGGGTTATGGATATGTTTCGGCATGAGTTTCTGCCATACATAAAGGAATGTATAGAATCGTTTGATGAATACAGGGCAAGAGTAGGTCTTATAATGCTGTTAGACCACTACTTAAAGGTTGATATGCATGGCATGAAAAGACCGAGAATGAAAAAGGTTACTATTAAAGATATAGAAAGCACAGATGAAAGAAATTGTGCTAATGGTTTATATCTTGATGATATATTTTCACTTGTAAACAGGGATTTTTCGGCCTATGGATATTATACACAGATGGCAGCAGGCTGGCTTTTTGCGGAATGTTTTGTTACATTTCCAAAAAGAACGTGGGAATATCTTACAGATACCGATTGCTTAAAGTTAGATAAGCTGTCATATCAGAAGGCAGTACGAAAGATATGTGAATCGCTCACGCCGGATAAAGAAGTTAAACTAAAAGTTAAAAAGGATCTGAAGCAGATGTAATAATCTGTTTCAGGTCTTTTTTTATTGCTTTAGTATATTTTAATAATTTGAATATCAAAATAACCTTGACAAACACATAAGTCTTGTAGTATAAAAATAATGTTTGAAAATCAAAGTAAGATAATCAAATGGTTAGTAAGTCAAATAAATAAGGACAAAAAAGTATGATAAGAACAAGAATCATAGGAACAGGAAGCTATGTTCCACCAGATATATTGACTAACGATAATCTGTCAGAAATGGTAGATACGAGTGATGAGTGGATAAGGACAAGAACTGGTATATGTAACAGACATATAGCAAAAGATATGGATAATGCTGATATGGCATATAACGCTGCAAGAAATGCAGTAGAGGATGCACGTATTGAAGCTTCTAAGATTGGTCTGATTATAGTTGCAACGTCAACTCCTGATTATGCTTTTCCTAATCAGGCATCACTTGTACAGGCAAAGCTTAAAGCAGTAAATGCTATGTGTTTTGATGTAAGTGCAGCATGTTCAGGTTTTATTACAGCCCTGGATATTGCAGCTTCAATGTTAAAGGCGGGTTCGTATAAATATGCACTTGTTATTGGTTCAGAAAAAATGTCAGAAATAGTTAACTGGAAAGACAGAAGTGTGTGTGTGCTTTTTGGAGATGGTGCTGGCGCAGTGGTTCTTAAAGCAGTTGATAACAACACAGAAGATGTTACAGGTGACTTAGTTGGTCATGAAAGAGGAATTATTGACAGCAATATCTACAATGATGGAACAGGTGCATCTGTTTTAACAGGTGGCAGAAGATTTTCTGATTCATGCAGCACAGATATATTTATACATATGGATGGACAGGAAGTGTTTAAATTCGCCGTAAAGAGTGTTCCTACAGCTATAGAAACACTTTTACATAATAATAATATGGATATTAATGATGTTGATAAGTTCATACTGCATCAGGCTAATGTACGTATTATAGAGAGTGTAGCTAAAAGACTTAAGGCTGATAAAGATAAGTTTCCAGTCAATCTGAATGAATATGGAAATACATCATCAGCAAGCATTCCTATTCTGCTTGATGAGTTAAACAGAAATGGAAGCTTAAAACAGGGAGAGAAGCTTGTACTTGCCGGTTTTGGTGCAGGATTAAGCTGGGGAAGTATTCTGCTTGTATGGTAGCACGGTTAAAGATGCTAAGCTTATTATATAGATATTTGCAGACTGCTTACTAAAAGATATCAGGCAGCTGGATAAGCGGCATTTTAACATATATAAGATGTTTATGGCAAAAGCTTTGCCATAGATATCAAAGTCGTGGGCTTTTGACCCCGACAACATATAATAAAAAATAATAAGAATTAAGGAGATTTAACATTATGTTTGAAAAAGTAAGAGAATTAGTTGCAGCACAGTTAGGTATAGATGAGGCAGTTATTAAGCCTGAATCTAATTTCAAGGAAGATCTTAAAGCAGATTCACTTGATCTTTTTGAACTTGTTATGTCACTTGAGGATGAGTGTTCAGTAACTATTCCATCTGAGGAGCTTGAAAAGATTCTTACAGTACAGGATGTTGTTGATTATATCGAGGCTAACCAGAAATAGTTATAAATGTCAGGAAGGAAGATAAGTTATGAAAACTCGTGTAACAGAGCTTCTTAATATAGAATATCCTGTTATACAGGGCGGTATGGCATGGGTTGCAGATGCTAATCTGGCAGCCCACGTCAGCAAAGCCGGTGGAATGGGATTTATCGGAGCAGCTAATGCGCCAGCAGAATGGGTTAAAGAACAGATACATATAGCACGAAAGATAACAGATAAGCCAGTTGGTGTTAATATTATGCTTTTAAGTGATTATGCAGATGAGATAGCACAGCTTGTTATTGATGAGCATATAGAAGCAGTAACAACAGGTGCAGGCAATCCAAGCAAATATATGAAGGCCTGGAAGGAAGCTGGAATAAGGGTTATTCCTGTTGTGGCATCAGTTGCACTTGCAAGAATGATGGAACGTGCCGGAGCAGATGCAGTTGTAGCAGAGGGTATGGAATCAGGTGGACATATCGGCGAGGAAACGACCATGACACTTGTACCACAGGTTGTTGATGCAGTTAATATTCCTGTTATAGCAGCTGGCGGAATAGGTGATGGCAGAGGTGTATGTGCAGCATTTATGCTTGGTGCAGAGGCTGTACAGATGGGAACAAGATTCGTTGTGGCTAAGGAGTCAAATGTCCATCAGAATTATAAGGACAGAGTTATAGCTGCCAAGGATATAGATTCAGTAGTAACTGGCAGAAGTACAGGTCATCCAGTAAGGTCACTTAGAAACAGCATGACAAGAGAGTATCTTGATATGGAAAAAGAAGGCGTTGAGTTTGAAAAGCTTGAAAGACTTACTCTTGGAACACTAAGAAAGGCTGTTGTGGATGGTGATGTCAAGCAGGGAACTGTAATGGCAGGTCAGATAGCAGGTCTTGTGAGTAAGGAACAGACATGTGAAGAGATTATTAAGGAGCTTATGAAGGAAGTCTCTGAGGTATATAATTCACATAATAAGCTGGCATAAAAACAGTGTATGGAAATGAGGATTTAAAAGGTATGGGAAAAACAGTTGTAATGTTTCCAGGACAGGGAAGCCAGTGTACTGGAATGGGAAGAGAAAGCTATAATAGCTGCACTTCATCAGTAAAGTGCTTTAAGAAGGCTGGTGAACTGACAGGTATCAATATGGAGCATTTAATATTTGAAGAAAATGATCTTCTTGATAAAACCGAGTATACACAGATTGCGTTATATGTAACAGAAATCGCCCAGCTTGCAGATATGGTAGAGCATGGCCTTAAGTATGATGCAGCTATTGGACTTTCATTAGGTGAATATAGTGCACTTACTGCAAGTGGTGCGCTATCTTATGAAGATGGTGTAAGACTTGTAAGAAACCGTGGAATATATATGGAACAGGAGGTTCCGGCTGGTATAGGTGCCATGGCTGCAGTTATCGGGCTTACATCAGATGAGGTTGACAGTGTACTTGCTAAATATAACAAGGATAAAAGCGGGAACACAGAGTCTGATAATGATATGTATCCTGATACAGTTTCGGCAGCTAATTACAACTGCCCTGGCCAGATAGTAATATCAGGTAAAAAGGAATGTGTACAGGAAGCTATGGAAGTGCTTAAGGAAGCAGGAGCAAGAAGAACACTCCTTCTTAATGTAAGTGGACCGTTTCATTCAAAGCTTCTTAAGGGCGCAGGTGATAAGCTTATGAAGGATCTTGAAAAAGTTACTTTTGATAAAGTGAAGTATCCTTATGTGGCGAACTGTACAGCTGAGTATGTGGATGAGAATACATCCAGTGGATATATAAAAGAACTTCTTTCAAAGCAGGTATATAGTTCAGTACGTTTTGAACAGTCAGTCAGAAAAATGATAGCCGATGGTTATGATACATTTGTTGAGGTGGGACCAGGAAAGACTTTATCTGGCTTTGTTAAAAAGATAGCTAAGAGCATGGAAAAGGAAGTAGTTATAAAATAACAGGCAATAAATGCAGACAGGATATTGGTAAGGCTTTAGCAATATTGTATCGATGAAAGGCAGTGTGTTATGTGTATGGATAATTGTATAAAAAGATATGAAAACAAGATAGTGCTTGTAACCGGAGCTGGCAGAGGAATAGGAGCTGCTATAGCTGCCCGTTTTGCCAAAGAGGGGGCTGTGGTTATTGTTAATTACAGTGGTAATGATGAGGCAGCAGATAGAACAGTTGAAAATATTCTGGCTGCCAACGGAAAGGCAGAAAAATACAAGTGTCAGGTTGATTCGTATGAAGAAACTGAAAAAATGATCACATATATAGTGGATAAATATAAGAGAATAGACATTCTTATAAATAATGCAGGTATAACAAAAGATGGTCTTATCATGAGAATGAAAGAGGAAGATTTTGACAGAGTTATAGATGTTAATCTTAAGGGAACATTTAACTGCATAAGACACGTAAGCAGATACATGTTAAAGCAAAGAAGCGGAAGAATAATCAATATGTCATCAGTTGTAGGCATAGCTGGTAATGCAGGACAGGTTAATTACAGTGCTTCTAAAGCAGGTGTGATAGGTATTACCAAATCTGCGGCAAAGGAGCTTGCATCGCGAGGAATAACTGTTAATGCAGTTGCACCTGGATATATTGATACAGATATGACAAAGGTTTTATCTGATGAACAGAAGAAGTCAGTACTTGATATGATTCCTCTTTCAAGAATGGGAAGCGTGGATGATATAAGCAATACTGTAGCATTTCTGGCATCAGATGAAGCGGCATACATAACAGGACAGGTGATATCAGTAGATGGAGGTATGAATATCTGATGAGAAGAGTAGTTGTTACAGGTATGGGTGCAATAACACCTATAGGTTTAAGTGTGGATGAATTCTGGAATTCTGTTAAAGAGAATACAGTTGGAATAGATAATATAACAAGATTTGATACAACAGATTATAAGGTTAAGCTTGCAGCAGAGGTAAAGGATTTTGATGCTAAGAATTATATGGATTTCAAGGCAGCCAAAAGGATGGAAAAGTTCAGCCAGTATGCTGTTGCGGCCGCGCATGAGGCTATGAAGGATTCGGGTCTTGATATGACTAAAGAGGATGCTTTCCGTGTTGGTGTATCAGTAGGCTCTGGTGTTGGAAGCCTTGAAGCTATGGAAAGCAACCATAAGAAGCTTCTTGAAAAGGGTCCATCTAGGATTAATCCGCTTCTTGTACCTCTTATGATAACTAACATGGCAGCTGGCAATGTATCAATACAGCTAGGTTTAAAGGGTAAGAATATAAATGTTGTTACAGCATGTGCTACTGGAACTAACTCTATAGGTGAAGGCTATAGAAGTATACAGCATGGAGAGGCAGATGTTATGTTTGCAGGTGGAACTGAAAGTTCTATATCTCCTATTGGAATCGGTGGTTTTACTGCGCTTACAGCACTTTCAACATCTACAGACCCTAAGAGAGCCTCTATCCCATTTGACAAAGAAAGAAATGGCTTTGTCATGGGTGAAGGAGCAGGTGTGGTTGTACTTGAAGAGCTGGAGCATGCTTTAAAGAGAGGAGCGCATATATATGCAGAGATCACAGGCTATGGCTGTTCTTCTGATGCATACCATATAACATCACCTATGGAGGATGGAAGTGGAGCTGCATATGCTATGACAAGTGCCATGAAGGAAGCAGAAGTAAAACCAGATGATATCGATTATATAAATGCACATGGAACAAGTACCCATCATAATGATCTTTTTGAGACAAGGGCGATCAAGCTGGCACTTAAGGATGCAGCTTACAATGTGCCTGTAAGTTCAACAAAATCCATGGTTGGACATCTGCTTGGTGCAGCGGGTGCAGTTGAGTTCATAGCCTGTGTCAAGTCAATCCAGGATGGTTATATACATCCAAATGTAGGACTATCAGAAACAGAGGAAGAAATGGATCTTAATTATGTCAAGGATGAAGGAATCGAAAAGAACGTTGATGTAGTCATGACGAATTCTCTTGGTTTTGGTGGACATAATGCAACTCTTATAGTAAGAAAGTATTCATAATATGATGAACGCTTAAAGTACATAAGTGGATTGCTGGTGAGATATCTGGAATACCAGAATATGAATAAAAGGTCATGAAGAAATGGAGATAATATATGGAATTAGAAAATGTAATAAAGCTGATTAATGCTGTATCAGAATCTTCACTTACAAGCTTTAGCATGGAAGATGGCGACACTAAGCTTTCGCTTGGCGCTGACAGAAGTGACAGGGCAGCTGTTAAAGAAACTGCCGGTGCTTATGATATAGTTAATAGCGATAGCGGCGATGAATCAGGATTGAATAAATCAGACATTAAAACTTCTGATGATAGTGTGCTTACTGTTAATTCACCACTTGTAGGTGTATTTTACAGTTCAGCATCTCCGGAAGCTGATGCATATGTAGCAATAGGTGACAGAGTTAAAAAAGGTCAGGTAATCGGTATAGTAGAAGCAATGAAGCTTATGAATGAGATTGAAAGTGATTATGATGGTGTGGTTACTGATATTCTTGTAGATAATGAACAGATGGTTGAATATGGACAGCCTATGTTTGTTATAAAACCAGTCTGACAATACGTCGGTATCAAAGGCATGGGTTTTTGATACCGACATTATATATATGAAATTCGATTATTTAATATAAGGAGTTAAGTATGCTTACAACAAAGGAAATAATGGATATTATACCACACAGACATCCTTTTCTGCTTGTGGATACGATAGATGAACTTGAGCCTGGAATAAAGGCAACAGGATATAAGTGTATTACATATGATGAGCCTTATTTTGCAGGACATTTTCCAGCTGAGCCTGTTATGCCGGGGGTCCTTCAGATAGAGGCATGCGCACAGGTAGGCGCTGTTGCGATACTTTCGTTGGAAGAAAACAAAGGTAAAACAGCATATTTTGGTGCAGTTAATAATGCAAGATTTAAAAGAAAAGTAGTTCCTGGTGATAAACTTAAGATGGAATGTGAGATTATAAAGAAAAAAGGACCAGTTGGCGTGGGAAAGGCTGTTGCGACGGTAGATGGCGAGGTTGCACTTACAGCAGAGCTTACATTTATGGTAGGTTAATCCGTCTGATGTTATAAATATAATATGTGGATTATGGAATGATTATAAGGAGATGAAGCTGTGTTTAATAAGATATTGATAGCGAACAGAGGCGAAATAGCTGTTAGAATAATAAGAGCCTGTAGGGAAATGGGTATACAGACAGTTGCAGTATATTCTGAGGCGGATAAGGAAGCACTTCATACGCAGCTGGCTGATGAGAGTGTATGTATAGGAAAGGCAGCAGCTAAGGATAGTTACCTTAATATGGAAAGAATATTGAGTGCAACAGTAGCTACACATGCAGATGCAATACATCCAGGCTTTGGATTTCTTTCTGAAAACAGTAAGTTTGCATCATTATGTGAAAAATGTAACATCACATTTATAGGTCCAGATTCAGATATCATAGAGAAAACAGGTAATAAACAGGAAGCAAGAAATACAATGATATCAGCAGGTATTCCAGTTATTCCAGGAACCAAAGAACCAGTTATGGATGCAGAAAGAGGAAAAGAGCTTGCAGACAATATAGGTTATCCTGTTATGGTTAAAGCTGCACTTGGCGGCGGTGGCAAGGGGATGCGTGTTGTATATACAAAAGAAGATTTTAAAAGGGAATTCGATAACGCACAGAGAGAAGCTGTGAATGGCTTTGCTGATGGCACAATGTATATAGAAAAATATATAGAAAAGCCAAGACATATAGAGTTCCAGATATTAGCTGATAAATATGGAAATACAATTCATCTTGGTGAAAGAGATTGTTCAATACAAAGAAATCACCAGAAGTTAGTTGAGGAATCACCCTCTCCTGCGTTGAATGATGAATTAAGAAAGAGAATGGGAGATACTGCAGTGGCAGTGGCTAAGGCTGTTAACTATGAAAATGCAGGAACAGTTGAGTTTCTTCTGGATAAAAACGACAATTATTACTTTATGGAGGTAAATACCCGTATTCAGGTCGAGCATGGTATAACGGAACTTGTGACAGGTGTTGATCTTATAAAGGAACAGATAAAGATAGCAGCCGGCGAAAGTCTTGGTATTAAGCAGGAGGATGTAAGGATACATGGTGCTGCCATGGAAATAAGAATCAATGCTGAAAACCCCGAAAAGAACTTTGCACCTAATCCGGGAACAATAAAGAATATACATATACCAGGTGGTAATGGTGTAAGAATAGATACTGCAGTTTATAGTGGATATACGATACCTCCTTTTTATGATTCCATGATAATGAAGGTTATGACATATGCAAACGACAGGAAAACAGTGATTGAGAAGATGAGAAGTGTCCTTGGCGAGATTATTATTGAAGGTGTCACAACAAATACAGATTTTATGTATGATATATGCCAGAATGAGAAGTTTATTAAAGGTGATGTCAGTACAGATTTCATACCAGAGGAGTATCCACAGGTATGTAAAAAATAGTTGTTCGTTATGCACAGTAAGAGTGCGTGGAAATGAGGATTTATATGCAGATAAAAGGCTTGTTTAAAAAGAATATCCATAAAAATAAAATCAACAATCTGGATAGCAGTAATATAAATGTTCCAGATGGATTATATACGAAATGTCCGGTTTGTTCAAAAATAATCTTAACAGAGGACATGTATCTGAATAATTGTGTATGTCCGGAATGTGGATATTATATGAAGCTGGATGCCAGAACAAGGATATCCATGGTAGTGGATAAGAATACATTTTTAGAATGGGATACTAACATTGAAGAGAGCAATCCATGTGAATACCCTGGTTATGAGGAGAAAATCCAGAATCTTAAAAGAAAAACAAATCTTGATGAGGCAGTAATAACCGGCGTTGGAAAGATAGATGGCAGCAAAGTTGTTATAGGTGTCTGTGATACAAGATTTCTTATGGGCAGCATGGGCGAAGTTGTAGGTGAAAAGCTTACACGGGCAGTTGAGAAGGCTACAGAGCAGAAGCTGCCGGTTATTATATTTACATGCTCAGGCGGAGCCAGGATGCAGGAGGGAATAGTATCTCTTATGCAAATGGCAAAGATAAGTGCCGCATTAAAAAAACATGATGAAGCAGGACTTTTATATATCACTGTTCTTACTGACCCTACAACTGGAGGTGTAACTGCAAGCTTTGCTATGCTTGGAGATATTATACTTGCAGAGCCAGGTGCCCTTATAGGTTTTGCAGGACCAAGAGTTATCAGACAGACTATAGGACAGGAACTGCCAGAAGGGTTTCAGAGAGCTGAATTTCTGTTAGAGCACGGCTTTGTGGATGCGATAGTTAAAAGGGATGAGCTAAAGAAGACACTTGCGCATCTGCTCGACATACATAAGTACAGTGGAGCTTATACAGAAGTTAAAGAAAATGTGGATACATACCGGAGCAATTCAGATATTATGAAGAAGTATCTTGAGTATCTTGATAATATATATTTCAAAAAGATAGATAGAGAAGAAGAAAAAAAGGCTGAGGCTGATAATAATCTGTATAATGAGTATGATGTATGGGAAAAGGTTGAAATAGCAAGAAGCAGTGAAAGACCTAATGCCGCAGATTACATAGAAAAAATAACTAAAGATTTTTTTGAACTTCATGGTGACAGAAACTTTGGTGATGATAAAGCGATAATAGGTGGAATCGCAACATTTGGCGGCATTCCTGTAACAGTCATAGGACATATGAAGGGTAAGACTACTAAAGAGAATATATCAAGAAACTTTGGAATGCCTAATCCCGAAGGGTATAGAAAGGCACTAAGGCTTATGAAGCAGGCTGAAAAATTTAACAGACCGGTTATATGTTTTATAGACACTCCAGGAGCATATTGCGGTCTTGGTGCAGAAGAGCGAGGCCAGGGAGAAGCTATAGCAAAGAATCTGTATGAAATGAGCAGTCTTACAGTTCCGGTGCTGTCAATAGTAATTGGCGAAGGTGGAAGCGGTGGTGCACTTGCACTAGGTGTTGCCAATGAGGTATGGATGATGGAGAATTCCATATATTCAATACTTTCACCAGAAGGCTTTGCATCGATACTGTGGAAGGATTCTAAGAAAGCAAAAGAGGCTGCGGAAATAATGAAGCTGACGGCAGCAGATTTATATGAGCTTGGCATAATAGAGAAGGTCATTCCGGAATATCCGGTTATAAATGAAAATAATATAAAAAGAGTGACATTATATATGAAACGCATGATATGTGATTTTATGTACAGATATATTGATATGGACAAGGAAGAGCTTGCAAAACAGCGGTATAACAGATTCAGGAAAATGTAAGAAAGCACTAAATTTATTACATTTTTTTATGGTTGTATTAATATAATTGTGTTAATATGATTATGTTAATGTGATTGTTTTAATGTGATTGCGTTGGAAGATTGCGGAATTGTTATATCTAAACAGAAAGAAGGAATATATATGTCATATGGATACAGACAATACAGGGATACTGCTCATAGATGGACACAGATAGGTGTTGGTTTAATATCTGTAATAGCAGGTCTTATACTTATTGTATGTTTAACGGCATCTATGTATGTCTCAAGCATGTTAAAGGATGCAGGACTGTCAGCTGCTATATCGCACCGTTTTATGGATACTGTTTTTGATTCACTTGGGGATAATATGGAGGCATTATCCAGAATTCAGACAAGTATAGAGGATTCTAAGATAGTAGACAGAATAGCACAGAAATATACAACGGCTATGGTTGACGGGATGCTTAAAGAAAAATCCTTTGATGATATAGAGATTAATATAGATGCAGAGCTGGATGAGCTTATGGATATGACATATAACAAAATAGCATCTAATATCAATATGGGAAATATACAGGAAACAATAGTCAGGGCAGCTCTTAGCTATAGTAAAAATGCTGCAAATGAGGCTATAAATAATTATGCCAGTGGTATCTATGGTGATATATCTTATCGTCTGCAGCCGCTTATAAAGGTATATGGAATAATAACGTCTGTTGTGTTTAAGATATTGATGCTTTTAATATATATCACATTATTGATTGTTATCATTGCATTTAATCCTGTCAGGGTTGTAAGGTACACACTCCCATGTATATTTGTCATAACAGGTGGTATATATATTTTTATTGCAAATATAATTGGAAACAGATGTATGGCGGCTGTAAGTAACAGATATCTAGGAAGAACTGTGTTTATAGATACTCAGATTGCTTATAGGGTTATGGGTGTTATGTGTATACTGGCAGCAGCTTCTTATGTTATTACTTTGATATATGGAATGGTTGTGAAAAACAGGAGAAAAAGAATATAGAAATATCTGAGATTAATGTTTTATAAGGGTTTATAAGAGCTTATAAAATCTTATAAAAGTTCATAAAACATTATAAAAGATGAAAAATGGAGCTGCTACATATATATGTGGCAGCTCCTGATTTTGTTTTATAATACTTGTTATATAATATTTTTAAAGTATTATTTGTTATTCTTCTTTTCGTTCTCAAGCTTCTTCATAGCTCTTACCTTAAGTGAAAGACCAAAGAGGTTGATGAAACCATCAGCATCATGGTGGTCATAAAGGTCTCCAGTTGTGAATGAAGCGATAGATTCGTTATATAATGAATATGGAGATGTTGTTCCGGCTTTGATGATGTTGCCCTTGTAGAGCTTGAACTTAACTTCACCAGTTACATATTCCTGAGTCTTTTCGATGAATGCCTGAAGTGCTTCACGAAGAGGTGTTTCCCACTTTCCTTCATATATAACCTGTGCAAACTTGTTAGCAACATTTATCTTTTCTGTTGTTGTATCTCTGTCAAGTATGAGTTCCTCAAGCTGCTGGTGAGCTTCATAAAGAATAGTTCCACCAGGTGTTTCATACACACCACGTGATTTCATGCCAACAACTCTGTTTTCTACGATGTCGATAATACCGATACCATGCTTTCCACCAAGTCTGTTGAGTTCTCTGATGATGTCAGAAACCTTCATCTTCTTACCATTAACAGATGTAGGCACACCCTTTTCAAATGTCATAGTAACATATTCGCCTTCATCAGGAGCATCCTCTGGTGAGCATCCAAGAACAAGAAGGTGCTTGTAGTTAGGCTCGTTAGCAGGATCTTCAAGCTCAAGACCTTCGTGGCTGATATGCCATATGTTACGGTCACGGCTGTAGCTTGAGTCAGGGCTGAATGGAAGATGAATACCATGCTGTCTGCAGTATTCAATCTCATCTTCACGTGACTGAAGAGTCCATCTTGAATCTCTCCAAGGTGCGATGATCTTGATATCTGGAGCTAAAGCTTTGATAGTAAGCTCGAATCTGATCTGGTCGTTACCCTTGCCAGTAGCACCATGGCATATAGCAACAGCGCCTTCTTTACGTGCTATTTCAACGAGTCTTTTTGCTATAACAGGTCTTGCCATAGAAGTTCCAAGTAAATACTTGTTTTCATATACTGCATGAGCCTGTACACAAGGAACAACATAGTTATCGCAGAATTCATCTGTAACATCTTCTATGTATAACTTTGCAGCGCCACATGATAATGCTCTTTCTTCAAGGCCATCTAATTCTTCTTCCTGTCCACAGTCTGCGCAGACACAGATAACATCGTAATCAAATGTTTCTTTTAACCAAGGGATGATGGCAGTAGTATCAAGTCCGCCTGAATAAGCTAAAACAACTTTCTCTTTCATTAAAAAGTACCTCCATAGATATTTATAAACTCTGCCAATTATAATAAACTACTTATGCCTAAAATGCAATAGCAAAAAATGAATATTATGCAACTTTATGCAATTTTTATGCATAAATATAAAAACATGCTGAATAAACTCTTTACATAAGAAAAAAAGTTGCTATAATGAAACATATCATTTTTGTTAATTCATTTATACGTGGGTTACGGATGAAAAATATTCACACGAATGAATAATTAAACATTCAGATGGAGGACATATGGTTAAGGTTGGAATTATCGGTGCTACCGGATATGCAGGTAACGAATTAGTAAGAATTCTTCTTGGACACAAGGATGTGGAGATTGTATGGCTTGGTTCAAGAAGCTATATTGATCAGAATTATTCAGATGTATATAGAAATATGTTTAAGCTTGTTGATGCAAAATGTATGGATGACAATATGGATCAGCTTGCTAATGAAGTAGATGTTATATTTACAGCTACTCCTCAGGGCTTATGTGCATCTCTTGTTAATGATGAGATTCTTTCAAAGGTAAAAATAATCGACCTTAGTGCGGACTTCAGATTAAAGGATGTTGATATATATGAGAAGTGGTATAAGTTAGAGCATAAAGTTCCACAGTATATTGATGAAGCGGTTTACGGATTATGCGAAATTAATAGGGATAAGGTGAATAAGGATACAAGAATAATAGCTAATCCTGGTTGCTATACAACAACATCAATCCTTACATTATATCCACTTGTAAAAGAAGGAATAATCAATCCGGATACTATTATAATAGATGCCAAGAGTGGTACATCTGGTGCAGGAAGAGGTGCTAAGGTAGCGAATCTTTTCTGTGAAGTAAACGAAAGCATGAAGGCTTATGGAGTCGGAACACACAGACATACGCCTGAGATAGAAGAACAGCTTGGATATGCATGTGGAAGAGATGACCTTAAGCTTATATTTACACCACATCTGGTTCCTATGAACAGAGGAATACTTGTTACGTCATATGCCAATCTTGCAAAGGATGTATCTTATGAAGATGTGAAGGCAGCCTATGATAAGTATTATGATAAGGAATATTTTGTAAGAGTTCTTCCTAAGGATGTATGCCCTGAAACAAGATGGGTTGAAGGAAGCAACTTTGTTGATGTAGGATTCAAGCTTGAACCAAGAACAAACAGAATCATAGCTATGGGAGCACTCGATAATCTTGTAAAAGGTGCAGCAGGACAGGCAGTACAGAACATGAATCTGTTATTTGGCTTTGAAGAGAATGAGGGGCTTAAAATGGCACCTATGTTCCCATAATAATACATTGAATTGCAGGGGCAATCCGATGTATACAAGTTGCAAAAGCGACTTTAAAAAAATTACGGAAATGCAAAGCAATATTAATAATACATATTGAAATTCGGAGGTAGTGATTATGGAAATTATCGAAGGTGGAGTTACAGCAGCTAAGGGCTTTAAGGCAGCAGGTATGGCAGCAGGTATCAAGTATAAGAATGGCAAGAAGGATATGGCAATGGTATTTTCAGAAAAGCCATGTGTAACAGCTGGAACATTTACACTTAACAGAGTGTTTGCAGCACCTGTAAAGTGGGACAAGAGCATTGTATACAGTGAAGAGGGGGTACATGCAATAGTTGTTAACAGCGGTGTTGCCAATGCCTGCACAGGTACAGAGGGTGATGAAGCCTGCGCACTTGAAGCAAAGACAGCAGGAGAAGTACTTGGAGTACCAGCTAAGTCAGTACTTTTAGGTTCAACAGGAGTTATAGGTATGCAGCTTCCTATGGATAGAATGTGTGCAGGTATTAAAGCCCTTCCAGAGTTGCTTGATTCAACTAAAGAAGCAGGTACACTTGCAGCAGAGGCAATTATGACTACGGATACAAGAAACAAGCAGGTTGCATGTACCGTAGAAATAGGTGGAAAGACAGTAACAGTTGGTGGTATGTGTAAGGGTGCAGGCATGATACATCCACATATGGCAACTATGCTCTGCTTTATAACATCCGATGCTGTTATTGATAAAAAGGCACTTCAGAAGATGACAAGTGATATAGTTGAGGATTCATTTAATATGATATCAGTTGATGGAGATACATCAACAAACGATACAGTTTTAGTTCTTGCAAATGGAGAGGCTGGTAACGAGAAGATTACAGAAGGATGTAAAGATTATGATACCTTCTATGAGGCTTTAAGCTATGTTCTTACAGAGCTTTCTAAGATGATTGCAGGTGATGGAGAAGGCTGTACATGTCTTTTTGAGGTACAGGTAAAGGGTGCTAAAGATAAGGAACAGGCTAAGATTCTTGCAAAGTCAATAGTTACATCTAACCTTACTAAGGCTGCAATATTCGGACACGATGCTAACTGGGGAAGAATTCTTTGTGCTATGGGTTATTCAGGCGTTGATTTCGAACCAGAAAAGGTTGATATATTCTTTGAAAGTTCAGCTGGAAAGCTTCAGATAGTAAAGGACGGAACTGCTACTGATTACAGCGAGGAGAAAGCAACAGAAATACTTTCACAGAATCCTGTAACTGCTATAGCAGATATAAAGCAGGGCAGCGCAGAGGCTACGGCATGGGGCTGCGACCTTACATTTGATTATATAAAGATAAATGCAGATTATCGTTCCTAACAAGATTTAAAAACCACAATTTAAAATCACCAATCTGGCGTAACAGCTACGGGTTCATGAGTGTACGGATTAAGAAAGAGTAAATTATATTAAGGAGTCAAAAATGAGTACAATAGATATGGAAGAAGAGTTAAAAAAAGCACAGGTATTAGTTGAGGCTCTTCCTTATATACAGAAGTTCAGCAGAAAGATTATTGTTGTAAAGTATGGTGGAAGCGCCATGGTTGATGAAGAACTTAAAAGAAAGGTTATTCAGGACGTAGTTCTTTTAAAGCTTGTAGGTTTCAAGCCTATTATCGTGCATGGTGGTGGCAAGGAAATCAGTAAGTGGGTTGAAAAGTCAGGTATGACACCAGAATTCAAGAATGGCTTAAGAGTAACAGACGAGCCAACTATGGAAATAGCAGAGATGGTTCTTAACAGAGTTAACAAGAGTCTTGTATCGCTTATAGAGGAGCTTGGTGTAAAGGCATGTGGTGTATCTGGTAAAGATGGTGGAATGCTTAAGGTAGAAAAGAAATATTCAAAGGGTGAGGACATAGGATATGTCGGTGAAGTAAAGGATGTTGACACAACTCTTATACATTCACTTCTTAAGGATGACTTTATTCCAGTTATATGTCCTATAGGATATGATGATGATTTCCATTCATATAATATCAATGCGGATGATGCGGCATGTGCCATAGCAAGGGCAGTTAATGCTGAGAAGCTTGCATTCTTAACAGATATAGAGGGTGTGTACAGAGATTATAACGATAAATCAAGCCTTATATCAGAGCTTTCTACAACAGAGGCAAGAAAGCTTTTAGCAGGTGGTACAATAGGCGGTGGTATGCTTCCAAAGCTTAATAACTGCATAGATGCTATCGAGCATGGTGTTTCAAGGGTACATATTCTTGATGGACGTATCCCACATTGCCTTCTTCTTGAAATATTTACTAACAAGGGTGTTGGTACAGCTATTCTTTCAGAAGGAGCAGAGAAGTTTTTTGAAACTAATCTGTAATATCGTAAGATTTAAGAAAGCAGAATGATTCCGACATCATAAAACATCATAAAATGTATGATAAAAAAGAGCATATGGTTTTATTCTTTTTTATCGTATATCAGGAAAGGAAAAGTATATGGAAACTAAACAGATTATAGAAACAGCTGAAGAAAAACTGATTCATACATACAACAGATATCAGATTGTACTTGATAAAGGTGATGGAGTAAGGTTATATGATACTGATGGAAAAGAGTATCTTGATTTTGGTGCAGGTATTGCTGTATTCGCACTTGGTTATAACAATAAAGAATATAACGATGCACTTAAGTCACAGATAGATAAGCTTATTCATACATCAAACTATTTTTATAACGAACCAGCTGTCAGCGCTGCACAGGCTATAACTAAGGCATCTGGCATGGACAGGGTATTTTTTACAAATAGTGGTACAGAATCTATAGAAGGTGCTATAAAGCTTGCTAAGAAGTATGCTTATTTAAAGACAGGAAGAACAGATTCTGAAATCATTGCAATGCATCATTCATTTCATGGAAGAAGTATGGGAGCACTTGCTGTTACAGGTAATAAACATTACCAGGAAGCATTTGGTCCTATGATACCAGGAATAAAATTTGCAAATTATAATGATCTTGAAAGCGTTAAACAGTTGGTAAATGACAAAACTTGTGCTATTATATTTGAGACAGTACAGGGTGAAGGTGGAATATATCCAGCAACTAATGAGTTCATACAGGGTGTAAGAAAGCTCTGTGATGAGAAGGGTATTCTTCTTATACTTGACGAAATACAGTGTGGTATGGGAAGAACAGGTACTATGTTTGCATTCCAGCAGTATGGTGTAAAGCCAGATATTCTTACAGTTGCTAAGGCTTTAGGCTGTGGTGTGCCTGTAGGAGCTTTCCTTGCTACAGAAGAGGTGGCAAAGGCATTAGTTCCAGGTGACCATGGTACAACATATGGAGGAAACCCACTTGCATGTGCTGCAGCTACGAAAGTATTTGAGTTGTTTGAGAAACAGAATATACTTGCTAATGTTAAGGAAGTATCAGCTTATCTGGAAAAGAAGCTTGATGAGCTTGTGAAGGACTATGATTTTATAGTTGAAAGAAGAGGACTAGGACTTATGCAGGGACTTGAACTTTCAATCAGTCCTAAGGATGTTATAGCCAGGGCATTAGATAACGGACTTATTCTTTTCTCAGCAGGAACTAATGTAATCAGAATGGTTCCACCACTTGTGATAACTAAGAATGATGTTGACGAGATGATAGATAAATTAAAGAAGTCATTCTAAAGCATTAATAAAAACATCGTATGGTCAATGGTGGATTATCTGGTTGAGTGTTCCTTAAGTATATGAAAAGGTTGGAAAGATTATGAAGATAATTAAAAGACTTATATCAGTCACCATGGTATGTGTTATGCTTATATCAGTAACGGCATGTGGCGGGACTGACAGGGATGAGGAAGCAAGAAAACTTGATATAGAAACACCTGTAACGATTAATGTCTGGTATGATAATAAAGATTATGAAAGATACCTTAATACCGTTGCATCAGGGCTTAAAGCTGCTAATAACCTTATTACGGTTAATCCTGTGTATATAGAAGCACAGGATATAATAGACACATTATATACTGAAACTGTAAGAAACAATAATGCACCAGATGTATATCTTATGTCTGCAGAGAACAGTGATAAGGCATATCTTCTTGGACTTATGCTTGAAAATGATTCATATGGTGATATATATAATGAAAAGATATATGGAAAAGCTGCTATTAAATCAGCATCATATAAAGGAAAGTTATATGGTTATCCTGTAAGCTTTGATATGCCGGTTATGGTATATAATAAAAAATACGCTTCAGCTGTTGATTCATATGATGAGATAAAACAGATAAGTGATAATTACCAGGTTACAGAAGAAAACCAGAATATAACGAAGGTATTTGATTTTGATGCATCTGATATGCTTATTAATTATCCATACGTTGGACGCTATATGGATATAGGTGGAGATGTATCAGAGAATGCTGATATATTTACGATAGATGAGCTAAATTTTAAGAGAGCACTTAAGGAATATGCTTCATTAAAAAACACATTTGGAATAGACAGAAATGAGTCAACACACGATTCATGTCTTGATGAGTTTACACAGAATAAACTGCTGTATACGATAGTAAATACAAGTGATTTAAAAAAGATTGATGATTCTGGTGTGACATATGGCATTATACCGGTTCCTTATCTTTCAGAGGGTCTTGAATCAGTGCCTATGTCTATAACGACGCTTGCTGTTGTCAATCCATATACATCTGATATTTCAGTTGCAAAGACAGTTGCCAGAGCAATATCATATGATTATGCAGCGGATATGCAGGCGCTCAGCGGTCATGTGAGCGCGCGTGCAGACCTTATTAAAAAAGGTAGAAAAGCAGATAACACAGATTATAATATGCTGCATGATATATATTCTGATAGCATAGTTAAAGCTAAATATGTAGGAGTACAGAATATATATACAAGATATGAAATACTTATTCATCAGATATGGGATGGAAAGAGTATTGATGATGCGTACAATGAGTTCCATAAAGGTGTAGAGAGTTTTCTTACATCTATAAGATAAGGACTTTATAGTTATAAGAGCTGTAAAAGTTATAAAAACATATATAAAACAGGTATAATTCCTGCTATTTAACTAATATTAATTAGTGGTTAAACTAATTATGGAGGTTGGTTAGATGGCAGGATTTATTATTGCTATTGTATCTGGAGCTCTTATGAGTATTCAGGGAATATTTAACACAAATGTTACGAAAAGCAGCAGTATATGGGTGGCAGCTGGCTTTGTACAGCTGACAGCACTTGCAACATGTCTTATTATGTGGCTTTTTAATGGAAGACCTGAGGTTAGTGGGGTATTAAGAGTTGATAACAAGGTGTCACTGTTGGGTGGTGTTATAGGTGCATTTATTACATTTACAGTTGTAAAGAGCGTATCAGAGCTTGGAATAGCCAAAGCAGAAATAACAATAGTAGTGGCACAGGTAATAGTGGCTTATTTAATAGAGCTTTTTGGACTGTTTGGTAGTAAAAAGGCTGAGTTTTCATGGCTTAAGCTGCTGGCACTCATAATAGCAGCAGGAGGCGTGTTTATGTTTTATATGGTTGGGAAAAATGAGTCATAAAAATGTATACACTTAATATTTTAATGATTTAAACTAATATAATGATGTGAATGTCAAAAGTAAATCTTGACTCATTCATCATACAATTATAATGACAAAATATCAAAAAAAATATATAATGTGCGTGAACGAAAAATTAAAAAATCTAAATATATAGTGTATGGTTTAATTAAGAAAAATAAGCATAGAATAAAGCTTGAAAGAAAGTCATAATAAAGTACAAATAATGATAAAATCATAATAGATAAGAGAGGTTATATACATGGAAGATTTGTTTAAAGTAACAGGAGAAGTAACACTAAAAAAAGGCGGCGGACGTGAACTTAAGGCCGGTGGTATGTGGATATATGATAACGAAATTGATACATATTCCAGTGGTGTCATAGATGGAGGACTTATAGAGCTTCATGATTTTGATGGATATTTTATGGGGATAGGTTTTGTTAACAGAAAGTCTAAAATAACAGTAAGAATGTTATCAAGACATGAAAGAAATATAGATGAAGCATTTATAGAACAGAGGGTAAGGGCAGCAGTAGAATATCGTCTTAAAACAGTTGATACATCTTCATGCAGACTTATATTTGGTGAGGCAGATTTTCTGCCAGGTATAGTTATAGACAAGTTTTCAGATGTGCTTGTAGTAGAATCTTTAGCACTTGGTATAGACAGACTTAAGCCTTTGATAGTTGATAAACTAAAGATGGTTTTAGCTGAAAATGGTATGACTGTCCGTGGCGTATACGAAAGAAGCGATGCCAAAGTAAGACTTCTTGAAGGAATGGATAGATTCAAGAGCTTCATAGGAGAAGAATTCGATACAAAGGTAGAAATAGCCGAGAATGGTGTGAAATATTATGTTGATGTACAGGATGGACAAAAGACAGGCTTTTTCCTTGACCAGAAATATAACAGAAGGGCTATTGGACATCTCTGTAAGGGTGCTAAAGTGCTTGACTGTTTTACACATACGGGTTCCTTTGCGCTTAATGCAGGAATAGCAGGTGCCACAAGCGTTCTTGGAGTGGATGCATCAGAGCTTGCAGTAAGTCAGGCAAGAGAGAATGCGAAGCTTAATGGACTTGAGAATATAGTTCATTTCCAGTGTGCAGATGTGTTTGATCTTTTACCAGAGCTTGAGAAGAAGGGCGAAAAGTTTGATGTTGTTATATTAGACCCACCAGCGTTTACCAAGTCAAGAAATTCTATTAAGAATGCAGTTAAGGGTTACAGGGAGATTAATCTTCGAGGTATGAAGCTTGTTAAAGACGGAGGATTTCTTGCAACATGCTCATGCTCGCATTTTATGGATCCAGAGCTATTTACCAAGACTATCGGTGAAGCAGCAAGAAATGTACATAAAAGACTAAGACAGATAGAATACAGAACACAGTCTCCTGACCATCCTATATTATGGGCGGCTGATGAATCACTGTATCTTAAGTTTTACATCTTTCAGGTTGTAGACGAACGCTAGGCGTTTGTCTGCAACCTGAAAATAAGGATCCTGCTTATATGGCTGTTAATATTCAGAAGCTTTTTCAGAAAGCTTTTCAAGTACTTCATAAGGTACGAAAAGATGTCCAAGACCACGTCCTAACTTGATGTTTGGTTTGTTAGCACCATGATAATCAGAGCCGCCTGATATAAGAAGCTTATGTTCATTGGCTATTTTTCTTATATAGCGTTCATCTGCCGGCTTGTATGTTGAATATATGGCTTCTATTCCATCAATGCCAGCACTGCATACATGTTCAAGCAATGCATTCATCTGGTCTTTTCCTAAGTGATATAAAACAGGATGTGCCAGTATGGCAGCACCATGAGCTTTATGTATCACAGCTACTGCTTCTTCTGGGTCAACCTTGTGCCTGTTTACAAAACAGGGCTTTCCAGGTGATAAATACCTGTCAAAGGCTTCATTTCTATCACCTGTATATTTGTTTTTTACAAGATAATCAGCAAAATGAGCTCTTGTAATAACAGCATCAGGATAAAGTTCACACATTTTATCATAAGTGATGTTAATACCGATATCACAGAATTTCTGGCACATCTGTATATTTCTGTCAATTCTTGACTGGCGCTGGTATATAAGATAATCATTAATCTGTTTGTTGTTATGATCTAAAAATAGTCCGACAATATGAACCTCGGTGTTATTAAAGTTAGTGCTTAGCTCAACACCCGGAATTAATTCGACAGAGCTGTTTTTAGCTGCATCAAGGGCATCGGGTATACCATCAAGAGTATCGTGGTCAGTAAGTGCAATAGCACTTAAGCCTTCATTCTCTGCAAGTTTAATAAGTTCTTTAGGAGTGTTGGTTCCATCAGAATATGTTGAATGAACATGTAAATCAACCTTTTTCATAGTAATCCTCCATAAAATGTATCTGGTATTTTAGATGTATTATAACCTATAAAACATATAAATGCATGGTTTTATTATTTATACAAATCATTGATAAGTTGTTTCATCAGATAAATTATTTGGTGAATATTTTATAGATATTTCAGATAAATTATTTCACATATAGTTCATTGAGAGTATGACATAGAATATGGTATACTATGTATAAACACTGGATCAGGCAAAAGCTTTAGATAGACATGGTTGATAATGATAAAATTAGTAAGTTCTGAAAAAACAGATCATAGGAGGTTTATTATGGCAAGACAATTAGTCATTGGTGGATTTTACAGACATTTTAAAGATAAATTATATCAGGTTAAAGGAACAGCAATACATTCTGAAACTAAAGAAAAGATGGTTATATATCAGGGACTTTATGGTAGCTATGAGATGTATGTAAGACCATATGATATGTTTCTTAGTGAAGTTGATCATATAAAATATCCTGATGTGGTACAAAAATACAGATTCGAGCTTATTGATATAAAGACAGGTAAATCACTAGAAGCTGATTATGAAGAGAACAATCAGAATATGGAATCAGAGAAATCAGAAGAATCAGAAAAATCAGAGAAATTAGAAGAATCAGAGAAATCAGCAGAATCAGAGCAGGACAGCAAGCTTATAAGATTCCTTGATGCGTATGATTATAAAGAGAAGCTTGATATTCTAACATCAATGAGGGGAGAACTTAATGATGGACTTATAGATATCATGGCAGAGTCAATAGAGGTGGCTGTTCCAGAGGGAGACATAACAGACAGATATAATTCACTTAGAAAATGTCTGATGGCACATACAAAATATGAAGGCCTTAGATTAAGACAATAATAAAAAATAATAAACTATTCAGATAATATAGTAAAATAGTTGTTTTGAATAACATAATTATCTGACAATTAACATAATATATGCGTAAAAAGAAAAAATATTCAATAAAATTTGCAATTCACTTAAAATGTGTATAACTATGTGGATATTGTGGAAAAGTATATGAAAAAGTTAGACTAAATATAATACTGATTGCATAAGTTGTTAATAAGTGATATTATTTACGCGGTAACAAGAGAAATTAAATAATCACATAGGTATGATGATGGAGGTCAATTATGAATATAGTAGTATTAGCCGGAGGTACAAGTACAGAAAGAGACATTTCTATTATGACAAGTGTTAAGGTATGTGAGTCACTTAGAAGAAATGGTCATAATGCTAATATTATAGATGTATTTTTTGGAATAGAAGACAAGGCGGCAGAGACATTTTTTAATGATAACGGCAATGATCTTGAAAAGATAGCAGCTGATATGAAGAAAAAAGATATTCTTGTTGATGATGAGCTTGCAGATAGAAAAAAGAGCGGCAAGGGTTTCTTTGGTGATAATGTGTTAGCACTCTGTTTGAAGGCTGATATTGTATTCATGGGACTTCATGGAAGCAATGGTGAAGATGGTAAGATTCAGGCAGTATTTGAACTTATGGGAATAAAGTATACAGGTACAGACTATATAAGCAGTGCTATATCAATGAGTAAGGAGCTTACAAAGAAAGTACTTGTTCCAGATGGTATTCCTATGCCTAAGGGAGTGGCACTTAAGAAGGGACATAAGATAGAATACGTTCCTTATCCTTGTGTTGTTAAGCCATGCTGTGGTGGTTCAAGTGTAGGTGTATCTATTGTTTCCAATGAATCTGAATTCAAGAGTGCTTTAACAGAAGCATTTTCGTATGAGGATAATATACTTGTGGAGGAATATATAAAGGGCAGGGAATTCTCTGTAGGTGTACTTGATGGAAAAGCACTTCCAGTTATAGAGATAGAGCCTTTAGAAGGCTTCTATGATTATAAAAACAAGTATAAGGCAGGAGCAACTAAAGAGACATGTCCAGCGGACCTTCCTAAGGAGATATCAGAAAAAATGCAGAGATGGGCAGAAAAAGCATGTGAATCTGCAGGGGTAACTACATATGCAAGAGTTGATCAGCTGCTTACAGAAGATGGCAGCATATACTGCCTTGAGATTAACACTCTTCCTGGTATGACAGCTACAAGTCTTTTACCACAGGAGGCACAGGCAGCTGGTATTTCATATGATGAATTAACTGAAAAGATAATAGAGATATCGCTTAAAAGATATGAATAAAAATATGGAGAACGAATATGCGTGGAATGACGTTAAGAGCCATGACAGAAGCCTGTAATGGCGTATATTATGGAAATAAAGCTAATCTTGAAAAAGAAGTTTCTGATATAACAACTGATAGCAGAAAGGTTACTAAAGGAAGCCTGTTTATTGCGATATGTGGAGAAAGAACAGACGGACACAAGTATATTGATGGCTGTTTTGAAGCAGGAGCTCTCTGCGTTATATCAGAAAAAGAACTTCCGGGACAGAAGAATTCATATATCAGGGTAAAGTCAAGTCTTCAGGCATTGAAGGATCTGGCGTTATTGTACAGAAATAATCTTGATATCAAAGTTGTTGGCATAACAGGAAGCGTTGGCAAAACAAGTACGAAAGAAACAATAAGCTATGTTCTTGAAGAAAAATATAAGGTTTTAAAGACAGAGGGAAACTTTAACAACGAAATAGGGCTTCCACTTACCGTATTCAGATTAAGAGATGATGATGAAATAGCAGTTCTTGAGATGGGAATAAGTGATTTTGGTGAGATGGAAAGACTATCAGAGATTGCACAGCCTGATATAGGTGTTATAACTAATATAGGTTTGTGTCATCTTGAGAATCTTAAGACAAGAGATGGAATACTGAAGGCAAAAACAGAGATGTTTAAACATCTTAAACCAGATGGTATTGCCATACTTAATGGTGATGATGATAAGCTTATAACAGTTGATGAGGTAAATGGAAAAAAACCGGTAAGATTCGGAATCAGCTACAAGGATGGTGTTTATGCGAGTGATATTAAGAATCTTGGGTTAGATGGAACAAGCTTTGTTATCAATGGTCTTAGCTGTGATGATACAAGCAAAGCATTTGAAGTGACAGTTCCAGTACCTGGATATCATATGGTATATAACGCACTGGCAGCAGCCTGCGTAGGTGCACAGTTAGGACTCACCAGTGTCCAGATACAGACAGGAATCTCTAAACTAAAAACTATAGCAGGAAGAAACAATATAATAAAAACAGATAAATATACAATCATAGATGATTGCTATAATGCTAACCCTGTTTCAATGAAAGCATCGGTTGATGTAGTTAATATGGCACTTGGAAGAAAGGTATGTATATTAGGCAGCATGTTCGAGCTTGGAAGTGATGAAAAAAATCTTCATTATGATGTAGGGCAGTATATAGGAACAAGGAATATAGATGTGTTAATAACTATAGGTGAGCTTGCAAAGCATATAGCCATGGGAGCGGCTGATTACAAGGAAACACATTATGAAGCATATGAGTGTGATATACACAGCTATGAAACTATAGATGATTTTGAAAAAGAAGCCGGCAGTATTATAAAAAATGGTGACAGCATTCTTATAAAGGCATCACATGCTATGAACTTTGACAGGATAGTTACTATGCTGTCAGAACAATAAAACAGATTACAGAACGGAGAATAAATATATGAAGAAAATGAAAAGAATTATAATATGCGTTACTGCAATTATGCTTATGTTGTCCTTTGTGGCATGTAAAAACAGCAAAAATTCAGAGCTTACAGGAAGCTGGACAGGCAGTAACGGAGGCTATGAGATAGCTTTTACTTTTAATGAGGATGGAACAGGTGTAATGTCTATAAGTGGTATCCAGTTAAATATAAGTTATTCAGTTGATGGTGAGAAGCTTACAATCAATAAGACAGTTCTTGATGGAACACAGACAGAAGATTATACATACAAGTTATCTAATAAAGGTAAAAAGCTTACACTTACAAGTGCTTCTGGCGAAACAGAGCTTACAAAGAATTAAAATGATACCGGGATTGTGGGAGTGCGTAACATAAGAACAATCCATGTGTATAAAAGTAAGCCGGGGGTTTTTGCCCCCGGCTTCATTAAAATATAATTCTATATATTAAATATCTTATTCATAGCTGGTATTTTTTTCATAAGAAGTTTTGTGATATAGTAAGCAGCTATGCCATATATAATGCCTGTTATAGTTCCTGCTAATACATCTGTAGGATAGTGTACAGTTAAATATAGTCTTGATACAGCTATTAATGCAGCAAGAACAAGTGCTGCAGTTCCTTCTTTTTTCTGCCACATGAATATAGCTGTTGCAGCTGCAAATGATGCAGAGGAGTGACCAGAAGGAAATGAATAATCATGTATTGTCTGAAATATTCCATAAAGATTTTCAAAATTGTTACTGATTACAAAATTCTGGCCTTCAACCCAGAACGCACGAGGCCTTGCCCACATATGCTTCATAATACCATTGCAGAAGATGAGTGAAAGAATAAGGGCTATTGCCATTGACAGACCAACCTTTTTATATCGTTTTGGCAATATAATAAGCATAGCAGCAGCTAATATTATCCAAAAGATCCCTCCATTACCAAGAGTTGTTATAAAGTACATTATAGGGTCTGTTATCGGGTTATGAAGAGATTCAAACCAGTGTAATATCTGAATTTCCATATAAGCAATCCTTTCTATTATTTATTGAATGTTAAAAATATGTAAAAATTATAGATAAAAACATTGGTTATGTCAATTTTTAAATCTTATAGTACGTTCACAGCTTGTTTTTCCCTTCTGATTCATAAATCCATAGCTGTATTCTTCTGTAATAAGTATGTCTATAAGCATATTATCTGTGTCAGCATATAAAACAGAAATAGTAAAAGTTCCATCAGAATTGATGCTTTTTTTAAAGGCTTCGTTAAATATAAGCATCATATCATGCAGCATAGATTCGCTATTATTTACAGTGGATGTAAAACCAGATAAACCAGAATTATAAGACGACGTTGTCTTTTTTACGGCATAATCAAAGGCATCATTGATATTCTGGTTTATTTCCATGTCACGATAGTTTTTATTGATGATTGAACAGTGAATCATAACTACGAGTAATATTATAATGGTTAAGCAGCTGCTGCTGATTGCAATGCGCATAAGTTCACCCCGTTTCTTTAATAACTGATACTATTGAACTAAAGGAGCACATTTTTTCTATATTAAATATGCCGGATTTAACAGGATACATAATAGTAACATTATAGTAGTCGTAATTATTAACTGTATCAAAATATTCTAAGTCTATAGAACTGTTATACTGCATAGCGAGATTGTTTATCTTATGGTAAGTCAGGTTGTCGATATCGTGGGAGGGAGAGCTGTTGGCATGTATAGTTATTGTATCTTTTATATATTGCTGTAATTCCTGACCCTTGCATATACTTTTATTGATAAATATAAAATCAAGTGAGATTATGCAGATAAGAGCCATTATGACAAGATAGACAGAGCTTTCAATAATTGATTTCATATTAAACTGGATAATCCTTTCTTAGATGTATTATTATTCAGGACCATGAAAATCAGATAAGCTTTGCCCTGAATATTATGATGTCAGTGGTAAAACAAAACATTGAGCAGTGTGTTTTCAATTGATTCACATTTTGTAAGGAAAGCTGATATAAAGCCAATAGCTATACTAAAACAGATAAGCAGTATTATGATTCCGCCATATTCTTTTATAATAAATTCCATAAAACAGCAGCCTCCTTTAAGTCATAGTTTTATATAATAATTCTGAAAATGTGCCTATGGCAGGCAGCATAAATATGATAGCGACACCAATTTCGCCAAGCTTTTCAATAATAATATCCATAAGTACTCCTTTAAATGATTTTTGTGTGATTAAAGATATAGGGTTATGATTAACATCATGTCTACAGACATTTTCATAGCCATAAAAAATACAGGTATGTATTCCATGAATTTTAATATGCTTTCTTTGTCTTTATAGCTAAGCTCAGTCTGTTTGTTGATTAGATCGTTATTGCGTTGTATAAGAGTGCTTATTGTTTCATCAATACCTTTTTCATCAAGCTCAGATACAGAGTAAAGAGTTCTTATTGTTGCCATTATATCGGTCTGTTTGTATTCGGAAAGAAATTCATAGTATGGTTTTATGTCTGATGGATCAGCTTCTATATCGCGTATGAAATTATCAAGTGACAGCCTGATAAGATAAGGGCAATCATCATATGTATCTTCAATTGAAGCAATAAGTGGTTTGTTTTCAAGGTTAATGGCTACGTTTCTTAACCAGTCAGAGAAGCAGCTCCTGAGGTTGTTTATAACCTGTTTTTTAGCTCTTCTTTTGTTTATAAAAGGGTATGAGAGAATGGCTAAAACAGCGAGTGAAATATAAGCTGTTATCAGGTATTTTTTCTTTATTATCATAAATATAAGAATAGCTATAAGTATGATGATCAGCGGTAATACGTGCAGAATAACAGATGAAATACTAGTCTTATAAGCAAGCTTATAGTTACGGACAGATTGCATTTCCTTGTCGGAGTCGTTTAGCAGGCTGCTGCCATAATTGGTTTGTGTATATGCATAGAAGAAGATGCAGAGAAGCAAAAATACGGTAGAGCTAAGCTGGAAGATGTAGTTGCTAGTTATACTGACAGAGCCTGTATTATACTTGTTAAGAATGCTGCACATAAGCATGGTTATTAATGAAAGTCCGATGCTTATAAATATGCCGGCAGTTGTATCACGTTTGATTATTTTTAATTCATATTCGTATTGATATATATTTTTCACCCATCTGTCAAAGTCTTTAAGAAGCACCTGCAGGGCGTTTTTATATCTGCCACCTTTAGTTTCAATATTTATCAGGAAATGGTGCAGTGTACGTACACGGCTGCAGTTATAGTTTTTTTCGATTATTTCAAGAGCTTCATAATATACATTATCTCCCATACCATATTCAAGTTCGTCAAGTGCTTCTTTAAGCAGTGCTTTTAAATGACCATCAGCAATAGCATAAGTATCTGATAGTGCAGTGTGTATTTTGGGAGTTCGTATAAAAGAATAAACCATCTGATGAAGATAAATATCAACATCTGAGAATTCTTTCATTCTATGATTATTGTGGTACTTTTTTCTTATAAGAAGAGGAAGAATAAGAAGACTGCATATTATTATGCATAGTATATATTTAAGCTTCAGCTTGAAAATAAGACCAACCAATGTAATACAGCCAGTTACACCTATTATTGAGACGATGTATTTACGTAGTGAAAAGCTATATCCATATTCAGATATATCACCTGATATAGAAGTTAAGGAAAAGTATTTAATTAACTTTTTCATATATATTCATAATCCCCTTTTTACTGAATTTGTTTATAATAGTTTCCGGTATTTTTTCATCTGTGAAAGAGCCATCCTCATATATTATTGTACATTGGTTGTTTCCGTTTTCACGTGATAAAAAGCCTACCTGTTTTATACGTCTTTTTTCATGTTTATCACATTCGATAAGAATGACTAGATCGATGTATTTATATATGCTGTTTATGAATCTTTCGTTTATGTTGCTGCTTCCAAGCATGTTATACATACGGTCTGGTGTATCTCGTACATCATCAAGATGCATAGTCGTCATACAATATGAGCCGGTTGATAAACTGTTTAGAAGATGTGCAACCTCAGGACCGCGGGATTCCGATAGCAGGATCCAGTCAATGTTATGTCTTAGCCCGGCTTTTATAATATCAGGGTAAGTAATCTTATCATCCACGAAAAACTCAACACATTTTTTGTTGGGGTTGATTTTTCTATAGTGGATTTCCTGATTGTCTTCATATACACCGGCTTTTTCGTTGTGTGGGATTTTGGTTGTGAGATATTTGACAAGTTCGGTTTTACCAGCATGAGGCTGACCTCCGACAACAATACTAAGATGTGCAGACACACTGTTTTCAAGAAGATTTATTATGCTTTCAGGAGCGTATCTGGATTCGATAAGTGTCATATGGTCGAATCTTAGATATTCAGGTATTTTTCTGATGGACATACTTTTTTTCTGACATCTGGATTCATGCCATATAGATATTCTTAAGTTCTCTGTGTTAGCTTCAAGTATGGGGCGGCTGCGGTTGAACTGTACGCCCATAATGTTAGCAAGCTTTATGGATATATTTTCAACATACTTGTCGCTTAGTTCCTTGCCTGATATGTAGCTCCCGATGCCAAGCTCTGTTATCCATAGATTATAGCCATCCCATTCAATATCAGTTATTTTTTCATTATCTATTTCGTCTGATATTTCGCTGAATAATTCGTCTTTGTTTTTTTCTATTAATTCTTTTAAGTCTAAGCTGTTCATATTCTCCTCATCTTTACTACAATGTTCTGCACATCTGTTAAAAATGCTGCAAAATCACATCACAACAGGTTAATAGCTGCATTATATTATGGCGTGTTAAAAGCATTGCGGATCTGTGTTTCATATTCGATTCCACTGACAGCTGTTTTGGTTTTGTTTGAAATAGTTGTAACGACAGCAGCTGTTAGAAGAAGTGCTGCAAGTACTCCTGCAAGGGCGATTATAACCTTTCCGTAATGTTCTATGATATCATGCATATAAAATACCTCCTTTTGATATACAAAGTAAATAAAATGATAAAACAAAAAATAATCTTATAAAAAAATAAAGTTAATGGGAAACAAAATACCTGACAGGTAATGATAATACATATTGAGTTAATACATAAATTCTCTTAGATATAATGATAAGCGCTTTTCATGCTGTTACTATAACACTATATTTTATATTTGTAAAGTAATATTTTTAAATTTTTTCTTTTATTTAAAAACATATAGTAAATATAATTGTATTTTGTTTGTATTTTATTTTTTTATGTATTGACATTTGAACATAATGTGCTAATATAAAACTGCTTTTATAAAGTACATTTATAAAAGCGATTTAAAAATGATATAAAGAATAAAAAAGTAACAGTATGTACAATAATGTGCAGAATGGAGGTACAGAATTAAGATGAATAATGAAATGTGTGTTGAAAAGATGCCGATAACAGAAGAATATCTTGAGAAGATGAATGCATATTGGCGTGCAGCTAACTATTTATCAGCAGCCCAGTTGTATCTTTTGGATAACCCTCTTTTAAGAGAGCCTTTAAAGGCAGAGCATATTAAGAAAAAGATAGTAGGACATTGGGGAACAGTTCCTGGACAGAATTTCGTATATTGCCATATGAACAGGGCTATTAAGAAATATGATCTTGATATGGTTCTTATATCTGGTCCTGGACATGGTGGTAACTTCTTTGTAGCTAACTCTTATCTTGAGGGAACATACAGCGAAGTATATCCTAATGTAAGCCAGGATATGGCTGGTCTTAAGAAACTTTGCAAGCAGTTTTCATTTCCAGGAGGAATCTCAAGCCACGTTGCCCCTGAAACACCTGGTTCTATCAATGAGGGTGGTGAGCTTGGATATTCAATAGCACACGCATTTGGTTCAGTATTCGATAATCCGGATCTTATCACTACATGTATTGTAGGTGATGGAGAAGCTGAAACAGGTCCATTAGCAACTGCATGGCACTCTAATAAGTTTCTTAATCCTGTTACGGATGGTGCAGTACTTCCTATATTACATCTTAATGGATATAAGATCAGTAACCCTACAGTATTCTCACGTATATCTCATGACGAGATAGAGAGCTTCTTCCATGGATGTGGCTGGAAGCCATACTTTGTTGAGGGTGATGATCCTATGACTATGCATAAAAAGATGGCAGAGACTGTTGATACTGTTATTGAAGAGATAAAGGAAATACAAAGACAGGCAAGACAAGATGGAAAAACTGAACGTCCATTCTGGCCTATGATCGTTCTTAGGACTCCTAAGGGCTGGACAGGTCCTAAGGTTGTTGATGGCAAAGAAATAGAAGGAACCTTCAGGGCACATCAGGTACCAATAATGATGGATAAGCCAGAACATTTACAGCAGCTTAATGAATGGTTAGAGAGCTATAAGCCAGAAGAACTGTTCGATGAAAATGGCAGACTCATCCCTGAATTAAAAGCACTTGCACCAGAAGGTGATCATAGAATAAGTGCTAATCCACATGCCAATGGCGGTAAGCTTTTAAGAGACTTAAGACTTCCTGATTTCAGGGATTATGGTGTTGATGTTCCATTCCCAGGAGCTAAGGAAGGCCAGGATATGATTGAGCTTGGAGGCTTTGTAAGAGATATCTTTAAGCTAAATGAAGAAACAAAGAATTTCCGAATCTTTGGACCAGATGAAACTATGTCTAACAGATTAGGAAAGGTGTTTGAAGAAACAAACAGAGACTGGAACAACGCACTTAAGGATAATGATGAATTCCTTGCTAAAGATGGACGTGTAATGGATTCAATGCTTTCAGAGCATATGTGTGAGGGATGGTTAGAGGGATATCTTCTAACAGGCCGTCATGGATTTTTTGCAAGCTATGAAGCATTTATAAGAATAGTGGATTCTATGGCTGCTCAGCATGCAAAGTGGTTAAAGGTATGTTCACAGCTTCCATGGAGACAGTCTATAGCATCACTTAACCTTATTCTTTCATCAAATGTATGGCAGCAGGATCATAATGGATTCACACATCAGGATCCAGGCTTCCTTGACCATATTGCAAATAAGAAGGCAGATGTTGTAAGAATGTATCTTCCACCAGATACTAACTGCCTGCTTTCATGCTTTGATCACTGTATAAGAAGCCGTGATTATGTAAATGTTCTTGTGACATCTAAGCATCCAAGACCACAGTGGCTTACTATGGAACAGGCTGTTAAGCATTGTACACAGGGCGTAGGTATCTGGGAATGGGCAAGTAATGACCAGGGTGAAGAACCAGATGTTGTAATAGCAGGTTGTGGTGAAACACCTACACTTGAGGCGCTTGCAGCAGTAACTATATTAAGAGACAACATGCCAGAGTTAAAGATCAGATTTATCAACGTAGTTGACCTGTTCAAGCTTCAGTCTAATACACAGCATCCACATGGTCTTTCAGATACAGATTATGATGCATTGTTTACAAAGGATAAGCCAATTATATTTGCATTCCATGGCTATCCAACACTTATACATGAGCTTACATATTACAGACATAACAGAAATCTTCATGTATTCGGATATCAGGAAGAAGGTACGATTACAACTCCATTCGATATGAGAGTACAGAATGAGATTGACAGATATCATCTTGTTGAGGCTGTTATTAATGCACTTCCTCAGCTTGGAAACAAGGGCTCATACCTTCTGCAGAAGATGAGAGACACACTTGTTGCACATAAGCAGTATATAAGCGAGTATGGCATGGATCTTCCTGAGGTACAGGAATGGAAATGGCATACACCAGAAAATAGATAAAATATATAACTGGTATGTATGGGGCTGGTTTAAAAAATGTTAAATAAAAATCATTGTACATATTGCAAAATACAAATAAAAATAATATTATATAAGTAACTTTTTGTAATGTGTTTATTAAAAGTACAGGGTTACTATAACCGGATATGGAAAATGCGATAACAGATATGCATTTTCCATATTCAGGTTTAACAGAATGGAGGATTTTACAATGAATAACAAACCAGAGATTAAGATTGGTATTGTAGCAGTAAGCAGGGATTGTTTCCCTGAAAGTTTATCAGTTAACAGAAGAAAGGCACTTGTAGAAGCATATAAAAATAAGTATGATGCAGCAGATATCTATGAATGTCCAGTATGCATAGTAGAAAGTGAGATACATATGCAGCAGGCACTTGAAGATATAAGAAAAGCAGGCTGTAATGCACTTTGTGTATATCTTGGTAACTTTGGTCCTGAAATATCAGAAACTATGCTTGCAAAGTATTTTGATGGTCCTAAGATGTTTGTTGCAGCAGCAGAGGAAACATCAGCCAATGGCGGTCTTGTAGGCAACAGAGGAGATGCTTACTGTGGTATGCTTAATGCAAGCTATAATCTTAAGCTAAGAGGTGTTAAGGCTTATATTCCTGACTATCCTGTAGGAACAGCGGATGAATGTGCAGATATGATTCATGAGTTCCTTCCAGTTGCAAGAGCTGTATATGCACTTAATAATCTTAAGATAATAAGCTTTGGTCCAAGACCTAATAACTTCCTTGCATGTAATGCACCTATTAACCAGTTATACAATCTTGGAGTAGAGATTGAAGAGAACTCAGAGCTTGACCTTTTTGAAAGCTATAACAAGCATGCTGGTGATGAAAGAATTCCTTCAGTAGTAAAGAGTATGGAGGATGAGCTTGGAGCTGGTAACAAGAAGCCAGAGATTCTTTCTAAGCTTGCACAGTATGAACTTACACTCCTTGACTGGATAGAGGCACATAAGGGCTCAAGAAAGTATGTTGCCATAGCAGGAAAATGCTGGCCGGCATTCCAGACACAGTTTGGTTTCGTGCCTTGCTATGTTAATTCAAGACTTACAGCTATGGGTATTCCTGTATCATGTGAGGTTGATATATATGGAGCACTTAGTGAGTTCATCGGAACTGTTGTAAGTAACGATACAGTTACACTTCTTGATATTAACAATACGGTACCTTCAGATATTTATAACGAAGATATCAAGGGTAAGTTTAACTACACAATCAAAGATACATTTATGGGCTTCCATTGTGGCAACACAGCTTCAGGCAAACTTGCATTCTGTGAGATGAAGAATCAGATGATCATGGCACGTTCACTTCCAGAAGAGGTTACTAATGGAACTCTTGAGGGAGATATTGTCCCAGGAGATATCACATTCTTCAGATTGCAAAGTACTTCTGACAGCCAGTTAAGAGCATATATAGCACAGGGTGAGGTTCTTCCTGTAAGAACACGTTCATTCGGTTCAATCGGAATATTTGCAATTAATGAGATGGGAAGATTCTACAGACATGTACTTATAGAGAAAAATTATCCTCATCATGGTGCAGTTGCATTTGGACATTTTGGAAAAGCATTATTTGATGTATTTAAATATATCGGTGTTGAAGATATTGCTTATAACCAGCCAGCAGGCGTACTTTACAAGTCTGAGAATCCATTTGCATAGCTTTGGACTACAGATTTAATATACTTACTTACTAAAGCTAAGCTAAAGAATAAAGTTAGGCTTTAGCCAGTTAACCAGCGGGATGGACATAAGAGATTACAGCAGCATATTGCTTATCTGGTGATCATAATATTAGTCCATTCCGCTTTTTTATTAGATAAGATAAAATAAGATAAAATGAGATAATATGAGTGTCATTAAGTTTCAAATGCTTATTTTATGGGAACAGAGGCATCTGTGACTTTTAAGATATTTATATTATAAGGAGGTAGGCATGTATTATATAGGAGTGGATTTAGGAACATCATCAGTAAAGCTTATACTTATGGAGGCTTCGGGTAACATAGTTAACACAGTTTCTAAGAGTTATCCGATAGATTTTCCTAAGCCAGGCTGGTCAGAACAGAATCCGTATGACTGGTATGATAAAACATGTGAAGGCATAAGAGAGCTTGTTGCAGGATATAACAAAGACGATATTGCGGGCATAAGCTTTGGTGGACAGATGCATGGACTTGTTATATTAGATAAAGATGATAATGTTATAAGGCCGGCTATTTTATGGAATGATGGAAGAACAACTAAAGAATGCGATTATCTTAATAATGTTATTGGGAAAGATAAGCTTACAGAATATACAGCTAATATTGCATTTGCAGGCTTTACAGCACCAAAGATTCTGTGGGTTAAGGAAAATGAGCCACAGAATTTCAAAAAGATAGCTAAGATAATGCTTCCAAAGGATTATATAGCTTACAGATTTACAGGGGTTCATTGTACGGATGTTTCTGATGCATCCGGCATGTTACTGCTTGATGTTAAGAACCGCGACTGGTCTGATGAAATGATCAGAATATGCGGCATAGGCAGAGAACAGCTTCCTAAGCTTTATGAAAGCTATGAAAAGGTCGGCTGCCTTACTAAAGAAGCAGCTGATACACTTGGATTGACAGAAAAGGTGATAGTAGCAGCAGGTGCAGGAGATAATGCAGCAGCAGCTGTAGGAACTGGAACAGTAGGAGATGGTATGTGCAACATTTCGCTTGGAACAAGTGGAACAATATTCATCTCTAACAAAGAGTTTGGTGTTGATAATAACAATGCTCTACATTCGTTTGACCATGCGGATGGATACTATCATCTTATGGGCTGTATGTTAAGTGCGGCATCATGCAATGGCTGGTGGATGGATACGATTCTTAAAGATAAGGATTATAAATCAGCACAGGAATGTATAACAGATGATATGTTAGGAAACAATCATGTTTATTTTCTGCCATATCTGATGGGAGAACGTTCACCTCATAACAATCCACTTGCAAGAGCTACATTTACAGGAATGACAATGGATAGTACAAGAACAGATATGACACAGGCTGTACTTGAAGGAGTAGCATTTGCAATAAGGGATTCCTTTGAGGTAGCTAAGGGGCTTGGTATTAATATAACAGAAACAAGAATGTGTGGCGGTGGTGCCAAAAGTGAGCTGTGGTGCCGTATTATGGCTAATGTACTTGGTATAAAGGTTGACCTTTTAAAATCAGAGGAAGGTCCGTCTATGGGAGCAGCTATGCTTGCCATGGTTGCAGCTGGCGAATATGGAAGTGTAAAAGAAGCAGCAGATAATATAGTTAAGATATGTAAAACAATAGAACCACAAAAAGCGATTGCAGACAGATACAATTCACGTTATAATACATTTAAACAGATATATCCAGCATTAAAGCCGGTATTTGATGAGATGTAGCTGTATATAACATGGCTTAAACATACAGATATGCATAATACAGGTGCTTTTATGTGGATTTATGAGATTATCTTTTATGTGGATTTATAAGATTATCAAAGCAGATTATGAATAAGAGGAGATTACACTATGAAATTTTTTATTGACACAGCTAATGTAGATGATATCAGAAAAGCTAATGATATGGGAGTTATATGTGGGGTTACAACTAACCCTTCATTAATAGCAAAAGAAGGCAGAGATTTTAATGAAGTAATAAAAGAGATTACAAGTATAGTTGATGGCCCTATCAGTGGAGAAGTAAAGGCAACAACAGTAGATGCAGAAGGCATGATTAAAGAGGGACGTGAAATAGCAGCTATTCATCCTAACATGGTAGTAAAGATCCCAATGACAGTTGAAGGTCTTAAGGCGGTAAAGGTACTTTCATCTGAGGGCATTAAGTGTAATGTAACACTTATATTCTCAGCTAACCAGGCTCTTTTAGCAGCCAGGGCAGGTGCTGCATATGTATCTCCATTCCTTGGAAGACTTGATGATATATCACAGCCAGGCATACAGCTTATTGAAGATATAGTTGGTATATTTTCTAACTATGATATACAGACAGAGATTATCTGTGCAAGTGTAAGAAATCCAATACATATTACAGACTGTGCACTTGCAGGAGCTGATATAGCAACAGTTCCATATAAGGTTATAGAGCAGATGGTACACCATCCATTAACAGATGCAGGTATAGAAAAGTTCCAGAAAGATTATAAGGCAGTGTTTGGTGAATAAATGATATCTACAACTAGAATAACCACATCAGAGGTTAGAAAATATAATAAAAACAGAATATTCAGGCTCATATATAACAGTAACAGCATATCAAGACAGGAGATTGCTGATAAGCTTGGATTATCACTTCCAACTATCAACCAGAATATAAAGCTTTTAAAAGAAGAAGGACTTATTCTTCTGGAGGGAAACTTTGATTCTACTGGTGGAAGAAAAGCACAGATGATAACTGTAAATGCAGCGGCCAGATATGCTGTAAGTGTCAATATATGTCCTTTAGAGATAAGGACAAGTCTCATAGACCTTAATGGGGAAATAAAAGATGAGATAAGTCTTAAGACGGAGTTTGCTACTGATAGTGAGTATGGAGTCAAGGTATCCGAGCTTGTGGAAAATGTCATAAAGGCGAATCATATATCAAAGGACAATCTTTTAGGTGTTGGAATCACTATGCCAGGTGTTTTTAACGAAGATAACAGCATGATTATATTTTCACCACCTCTTAAGGTTAAGAATTATAAGACTGAAAATATAACAAAGCATATACAATATGATTATATTGTCCAGAATGATGCAAGAGCTAATGCATTTGCGGATTACTGGTATTCACATAAGAATGAGAATACAGTCAGGGAAGAATTAGAAGAAAAGCTGTATCTTATGGTCAGCGATGGTGTAGGTGGCGCATGTGTAAGCAACAACACTATTATGAAGGGTGAACATAACAGATATGGAGAATTCGGACATATGACACTTTATCCAGGTGGTAAGAAGTGCATGTGTGGAAGAAACGGCTGTCTTGAAGGATATGTGTCAACGAAGAACATATCAACAGACATAGGAATGACACTTGATGAGTTCTTTGAAAAGGTAGAGGAAAAAGATGATAAGTGTATAAGACTGTTTGATGAATATCTTGATAATCTCACAACAGGTATTAACAATCTTTATGTAATATTCGACAGAGATATTATTATAGGTGGAGTTATGTCAAGATATCTTACAGGATACATGGATGACATAAAAGCAAGACTTGCATCAAAGTTCTCTTTTGATACAGATGGAAGTTACTTTTCACTATCACAATGCACCTCCAAGCGAGCCGATACCGGAGCCGCCATAATGTTCCTCACAAACTACATAAACAGCATATGATAATACAGGGTCGAAAATACACAAAGCCGTTCGTGCTCGCACGAAAAAGGCTTTGTGTATTTGCGACCCGCCAAACATGAGAATGGAGCGATTTACGAAGATTTACTGTGTTAATCAGAAAGGGGATATATGAGGGGATTTGCTACAACTAAATTAAAGAATATAATCAGTCTTGAACACTGCGTCGTTAGATTTGTTATGGCGTGGTGTTTTATTTGTATAATACAGACCATAACTATAAACAGCATGAATACTGCAATAAATAAACTGGAATATGTGAAGCTTGTTAACATGCCGGTTATGTATGCATGCATAATTATACTCACTCTGGCATTATATTATGTATTTTATAAGCTTGAGAAAAGGATGGGATATATGTCACGTCATATAGAGGGGATCATGCTTATAGTGCTTGTACTTGTTTATGCATGCATATGCGTTTTCCAGTATAATGATATATATTTTGTAGCAGCTATGGCAGCACTTGTATCACTGTCGATTATATATTATGCAGGATATGCGGGAATAAATGGAGTGACACTTACGAGAAAAAGCTATATTGCTGTTATAGCAGGAGCAGCAGCTTTGTATACATGCTTTGTCAGCTTCTGTATGGTGACAAGATATTTATCATATGGCTCACCTAATTTTGATATGGGGCTTTTTTCGCAGATGTTTTATTATATGAAAACAACAGGAACGATGAATACTACAAGTGAAAGAGACTACCTTTTATCACATATGTGTGTGCATATATCACCAGTGTTTTACCTTATATTACCTGTATACATGCTGTTTTCATCACCTGTCACACTGGAAATAATACAGCCTCTGCTTATAGCCTCAGCAGTAGTGCCATTAGCACTAATATGCCGAAGCAGAAAGCTGTCAAGGTGGGAAACGTCGCTTATTATAATCATATACAGCTTTTATCCGGTTATAAGCGGAGGCTGTTTTTATGACATACATGAAAATATGTTTTTTCCGCTATTCCTGTGCATGTTTCTTTTGTTTATGGAAAAAGATAACAATATAGGAATGTGTATATCAGCGGTGTTTGTATGGCTGATAAAAGAAGATGCAAGTGTACTTATGATGTTTGTTGGACTATATATGATGTGCGATAGCAGAAAACGTAAAAAGGGTATTATTCTTTTTATAACATCTGCTTTGTATTGTTTATGCGTGTGCCTGATTTTAAAAAATATAGGTACTGGTGTTATGTCGGGACGTTATAATAATATGATACCTAAGGGCGATGGAAATATGTTTTCGGTCATAAAGACAGCGCTTGCCAATCCAGCATATCTTGTGACACAGATATTTTCATCAGGTAAGATAACATTTATAATACAGACTATGGGTGTTCTTTTATTTTTACCGCTTGTTACTAAAAAGTGGTCAAGATACATCCTGACAGGTCCATATGTACTGTTTAACCTTGTAACAGATTATCAATATATGCATAGTATATATTTTCACTACGTATTCGGTTCGGGTGTCCTTCTTATATATCTTACTATACTGAATGTGTCAGATATGGATATGCATAAGCGGCTGAAAATGTTATATATAACAGCTTCTGCTACGATAATATTCTTTATGTCATATAACATGCCAAAGCTTGAAAATGCTGTTGGTTATTTTGATGAGGACAGGCAGGAAACATACAGGATAATAGATGAAGGACTGTCATATATACCTGATGATGCGAGTGTTACAGCGACAACATTTTTATGTGCCAGATTATCAGAACGAAAAGAATTGTATGAGTTATATTATACGGATAAAAGTACAGAATATATCGCACTTGATTTAAGAGGACATAATAACGATTATGATGAAAATAAATATTTGCAGGACAGCAGATATGAAACGGTTTATTATTCAAAGGGAAAGATAGCTGTATTCCGGGATGTATTATATGAATGATTGCAAAAAATGATTGTGTAAAAAATGATTGTTGAATGATTATTGAATAAATTGCAGGATTTGATATAATTAGACTATATAATGTCTTTATGGACATTGACATGTAAAAGATGGAGGATAATAAGATGATAGCAGAATCTATGAAAGCACTTGTTAAAGGAAGCTCAGTAATAAGAGCTATGTTTGAAGAGGGTAACAGACTTGCCAGAATATATGGTGCAGAGAATGTATATGATTTCTCGTTAGGAAACCCTAATGTAGCGGCACCGGCAGAGGTTAATCAGGCGATTAAGGATGTAGTTGATGAAGAAGATTCTGTAGTCCTTCATGGATATATGAGTAACTCAGGTTTTGAGGATGTAAGAGAGGCTGTTGCACAGTCACTGAATAAAAGATTTGATACACATTTTAATAGCAGCAACATTGTTATGACTGTAGGAGCAGCAGGTGGTCTTAATACTATACTTAAGACTATTATTAACCCAGGTGATGAAGTTCTTACATTTGCACCATTCTTTGGAGAATACAGGAATTATGCATCCAACTTTGGTGCAAAGCTCGTTGCGGTATCTCCTGATACAAGCACATTCCAGCCTAAGTTTGATGAGTTTGAAAAGCTTATTAACAAGAATACAAAGGCAGTTATAATTAATAATCCAAACAACCCTACAGGTGTTGTTTATTCAGAAGAAACTATAAAAAAGCTTGCTAAGATTATGGAGGATAAGCAGAAGGAGCTTGGTATTGAGATATTCCTTATAGCAGATGAACCATATAGAGAGCTTGCATATGATGGTGTAGAAGTGCCATATCTTACTAAGTATTATGATAACACTATTGTAGGTTACTCATATAGTAAGTCACTTTCGCTCCCTGGTGAGCGTATAGGATATCTTGTTATACCAGATGAGGTGGCAGATTCAGCAGATATGAAGGCAGCAGCATCAGTTGCCACACGTATTCTTGGTTTTGTTAATGCACCATCACTTCAGCAGAAGGTTATAGCAAGATGCCTTAATGCAAAGGTTAATATAGAAGCATATGATAAGAACAGAAGAGCATTGTATGAAGGACTTACTGAGCTTGGCTTTGAGTGTGTTAAGCCAGAAGGAGCATTTTATCTTTTCGTGAAGTCACCAACAGAGGATGAAAATATATTCTGCGAAACGGCTAAGAAGCATAATATACTTATTGTACCTGGTTCTTCATTTGGTTGTGCAGGTTATGTAAGAATGGCTTATTGTGTTTCTTACGATACTATAGTTAACTCTCTTCCAAAGTTTGCAGAGGTTGCAAAGGAAATGGGAGTTAAGAAGAACTAATCATAGTATGAATATATAAGAATAGATATGAAAAGAGGAAGAATACGTGAAAGCTTGGGAGAATAATATAAGAAAAGTTGAACCATATGTTCCAGGAGAACAGCCAAAAGATACAGATGTGATTAAACTGAATACTAATGAGAATCCTTATCCACCAGCTCCAGAAGTAAGAAAAGCAGTTATGGATACAGATATAGACAGATTAAGATTATATCCTGATCCGGATGTTACAGAGCTTGTAAGTGCTATAGCTGATTATTATGGCATGAATAAGAATCAGGTCTTTGTAGGAGTGGGTTCAGATGATGTATTGTCTATGTGTTTCCTTACATTTTTTAATGGAAATAAGCCTGTACTGTTTCCAGATATTACATATTCCTTCTACAGTGTATGGGCAGACCTGTACAGAATTCCTTATGAGAAGCAGGCGCTGGATGAAGATTTCAACATAAAGCCACAGGATTATTATAAGGAAAATGGCGGAGTTATATTCCCTAATCCTAACGCACCAACAGGATTATATATGGGACTTGATAAAGTAAGAGATATAATTGAACACAACAGAGATGTTGTTGTTATAGTTGATGAGGCATATATTGATTTTGGTGGACAGTCAGCAAAAGAGCTGGTTAATGAGTATGACAATGTTTTAGTTGTACAGACATTTTCAAAGTCACGTTCTATGGCAGGTATGAGAATAGGATATGCATTCGGTTCTCCAGAACTTATAAAAGCTCTTAATGATGTTAAGTTTTCTTTTAACTCTTATACAATGAATATGACATCTATTAAATATGGTGTGGCATCTATCAATGATAAGGCTTATTTTGATGAGTGCGTAGGAAAAATCATTGAAACAAGAGAAAAGGCAAAAGAATCACTTACAAAGCTTGGATTTACATTTACAGATTCAAAGGCTAATTTCATATTTGCCACACATAAGAGTGTGCCAGCAAAGGAAATATTTGAAAAGCTTAAAGCAAAGAAAATATATGTAAGATATTTCAACCAGCCGGGTATAGATAATTATTTAAGAATATCGGTTGGTACAGATGAACAGATGGATAAGCTTATACAGGCATTATCAGATATAGTAGCCTGATTATAAGTGCGTATCTATGATGTCATTAAAATATTTATGAATAAAATACAGGAGTGAAGAAATATGGCTGTACCATTTGAAAACAGGAATTTTCATAAAGAACTTGAAAAAATGGTAGAAAAACTAAAGACAGAAGGAAAGGTGCCTACATTGCTGCTTCATAGCTGCTGTGCACCATGCAGCAGCAGCTGCATAGAGTTTTTATCAAAATATTTTCATGTTACTGTATTTTACTATAATCCCAACATATCAGAAAGTGCAGAGTATAAAAAAAGAGTTGAAGAACAGATAAGATTTATCAGGGAGTTTGACACGCCTTATAAGGTATCTTTTATAGAAGGTGATTATGAGCCGGAAAAGTTTTATAAAACAGTCATGGGGCTGGAAAAAGAGCCTGAAGGTGGTAAAAGATGCTTTAAATGCTATGAACTAAGACTTAGAAAGACAGCCGAATTAGCTAAACAGCTTGGCTTTGATTATTTTACAACAACGCTTACTATAAGTCCTTTAAAAAACAGTGTCATATTGAATAAAACAGGACTTAAAGTGGCACAGGATATTGGAACACAGTATCTTTTATCTGATTTTAAGAAAAAAGAAGGCTATAAAAGATCTATAGAACTGTCAAAAGAGTATAATCTATATAGACAGAATTATTGTGGCTGTGTATATTCTAAAAGAGAAGAAAAATAATATGATGTAATGGTAAAAAGGTTATGAATCAGTTATATACACCAGGCGTGTATATCAGTAAAATGTAAAGGAGATAAGTATATGGCTAAAAAGAAGAATGGTTTATTAAAGTTTGCAGTAGGTGTAGGTGCAGCAGCAGTTGCAGGAAAGGTAGCTTACGATAAGGTTAAGGCAGCTAAGAATAAGCTTACTAAGGAAGAACAGGATAGTGCAGAGCTTGAAGTACGTAAGTATAATGCAGTATGTGAAAAAAGAGATGTTGAAATAGAAGACGAAGAGTTCATGGGCTGCGAGGTTAAGGCGATAGCATCTAAGCTTACAGTTGATCTTTCACTGGCTGTTTTTGAAAAGGATGTTTATATTAACTTTGAAAGTATGATCGGTAATGTTTCTATCATACTTCCTGATGGAGTAAATGTTACATGCGATATCGATAAAAAGCTTGCAGGAGTACATAATTATGTGGAAAACACAGATGAAGAAGGTATCCATACTGTATATATAATTGGTAAAGCAGTACTTAGCAGTGTTGAAGTTATTCCAGTGAATTTCTATGTTGATGATGAAGATGTTGAGGAAGATTTTGATGATGATGCAGCATTTCCAGAATCAGATGATGTGGAAGTAAAGGTTATAAATGAAACAAAAGAAAACCAGGAAAAAGAAGACGATACAGAAGAAACAGAAGATGTTCTTGAAGGTATAGAAATAGAAGATGATTCAGATGTTGATAAAACAGAAACTATTAATCTTGAAGAAATATAATAATGTCATGAATTAAAGCGGGAATGGTGTTGTATGAAATACAGAGATAAGCTTATAAAGTATTTTGAGGATGCACCAGAGGGCGCTGTCATAGTTGCCAATGATATGTATGAAAATGGCTTTACAAAGATGAGTCATGATGCGTTTTTCAGGGCAGTCGAGAGATTATGTGATGATGGTGTTATCATAAGGGCTGGAAAGGGAATGTATATTAAAGCAGCTGATAAAGATAAGAATATCGAAGAATTACTGCTTAATTATTTCTTTGGAGAGAATAACGATAACGGATTATTCATAGGATACAGGCTGTATAACAAGTATATGGTTTCAGCTTATCAGACAGACAGGATAGAGCTGTATTCAAATGTACTAAAATCAAGAACCTGTGAGGTTGGCAATATATGTGTAAAGCGGCCGGGAGTGCAGCTGGATTTTGAGAACGCCAGGGTTATAGAGGCACTTGAAATCATGCAGAATTATTATAATATTGAACAACTGAATAAGCTTAAGTTCGCGCGTTTTGCCAAGCAGTTTGCCATAAGCTATAATGATGCAGCAGCTGTCAATGTACTTGAGCATATGAAATATAAGAAAAGTACGATAGCATTTATGAAAAAGGTGCTCGATATGTATAAGGTTGAGAACTCACTTCAGCAGTATTTAAGTTATGCATCTGACTATAAGGTTCCGGCAGTACAAAGAGTGGCACGATTGTGAGTTATGAAAAAATGAAAAAAGTACTTTACAATTATGTATACAATATATATAATAATGCCTGTACTACAGAAACAACATTAGTTTCTGTAAAATATTAAAATATAAAGCAGAGTAGGAATATGTGCGTTAAGTGCTGTATGGACAGGGAGTTGCCATATGGACGAAAAGGTTTTCTTGCGATACATAATCCGCATCCCGCTGCTACATACTATGGCGAACAACCTCCTATGTAGAGCGAAGATTACTGCAAAGGAGGTTTTTTTAATGTCAATTTTATTGAAGAATTTTGCATTTTCAGCAAAAGAGTTTAAGAGCATTAAGTCAGTTGTTGCGGCTGCACTTCTCATCGCTCTGCACACAGTATTAGCTGTGTTTGTATCTATTCAGGTGACACCAACATTAAGGCTGTCAGTATCATTTCTTGCAAACTGTGCCATAGGCTATATGTTTGGTCCTGTTATGGGCTTTGTATGTGGAGGTTTAGGTGACCTTATACAGTTTGTCATCAAGCCAACAGGTGCGTATTTCCCAGGCTGGACGTTAAGTGCAGCTCTTGCAGGCTTTATCTATGGTCTGTTCTTTTATGGCTGTAATATGAAGGTCGCAGAAAGCTTTGATGGTGATAAGAAGGGCATCTTAAAGTTTATTGATGTTAAGTTCTTACTAAGATGTATACTTGCACTTACAGTTGACACATTGCTTGTAAATGTTTTACTTGGTACATACTGGTGCAGTATAATGTATGGAAAGGGTTTTGCATTCTATTTCTCAGTAAGATTTGCAAAGAATATTATACAGTTGCCTATTAACATCATCCTCACATATTATGTGCTTGGATTTGTTAAATATATTGATAAAAAAATATATAATTAAACATATATCATGTTATATGGGATTGGAGAAAATAAAATATGTCAAAAATAATGATAGCATCAGATATTCATGGTTCTGCATATTACTGCAGGCAAATGTTAGAAAGATTCAAGGAAGAAAAGGCTGAAAGACTTGTTCTTCTAGGAGATATATTATACCATGGACCAAGAAATGATCTTCCAAAAGAATATGCTCCCAAAGAAGTTATTGCAATGCTTAATCCACTTCGCAACAGGATAATATGCGTAAGAGGCAATTGCGATACAGAGGTAGATCAGATGGTGCTTGATTTTAATGTTCTTGCAGAACAGGCATATCTTAACTTCAATAACTATTCAATAGTTCTTGCACATGGACATAAGCTTGACGAGAAGAATATACCGGCATTATGCGATGGAGATATACTTCTATGTGGGCATACACATGTTCCTAAGTGTGAAAAAAGAGATGGATATATATATATGAATCCAGGTTCAGTATCTATACCAAAAGAGAATTCAGCACATAGTTATATGATACTTGAGGACAGATTCTACTGGAAAGATATAGAGGATGGAAGCACTTATATGAACTATTAGATATTATGCAGGTTTCATAATTGTTTATATATTTTTAATTGTATTTAATTATATATGTGATAGAGTATTATTTAGTGATTACATAAGCACTATATTATATATAATTATGAAAGGCTGGATGGTTTGATGAATAGATTTAAAGATAAGATGGCAAGATTCATGTATGGAAGATATGGTATGGATCAGCTCTCAAGGAATTTATCTTTAATATGCCTGGTGCTTCTTATCGTTACTATGTTCGTAAGGAATAACGTTATATATATGATAGCACTTGTTGGTATTGTGTATACATATTTCAGGGTGTTTTCACGTAATATATCCAGGCGTTCAGAGGAGAATGAAAAGTATCTGAAATTTCATTATAAGGTAGTTGGAAAGCTTAATAAAATCAAGTTCAGAATTACGGATAGTAAGACACACAGGATATTCAGATGTCCTAGCTGTTCGCAGAAAATAAGAGTTCCAAGAGGCAAGGGAAAGATAAGTATCAAGTGTCCTAAGTGCAGGATAGAATTTATAAAGAAAACATGATAAATGCATGTTCATACGTATATTAATATGAAGCTTTAAAGCACATTTGCAGCCAGTATATATTGGATGTGGATGTGCTTTTTATTTTATACTTTAGACACTTACTGATGTATCAGGATTGCTGCATTGCTATGCAATTCACGCAATCCTTAAACACCTCAAACTTTCATAAAATGCCGTATTCACGACATTTTATTCCGTTTTCGGTGTTTAGCGTGTCTCAAGTAAAAAAGTCTTTTTCTGCAAGCAGAAATGACTTTTTATACTTTAGACACTTACATCATATAATATCAGAAAGATGATATTATATGGTAAAGCTATGAACCAGAAAATAGAAAACCTGCTTAATGTTTCATTATCTGCCACAAGAAAAGAGCTTGAGAATTCAGAGAGCCTTAGTACAGGGTTTAACTGGAGAGATGATACATGGGAAATAATAGTAAAGTATTCAGGAACTCTTGAAAATATAAGAAAAAAGTATAATGTATATATAAGAGAACTGCTGTATAACTATGCTATAATTGTGACAGATAAGAATACGATAGAGCTTATATCACAGGAAACGAATATAGATTATATAGAAAAACCAAAGAGCATATATTTCCAGCTTGAAAGGGCGAAGTCAGCGGCATGTGCTAACAATGTGCGGGCTGGTAATAAGAATATTGTTAATAAAAATGTTATCAGAAATGCTTATGATGGGACATATCTTAGTGGAAAGGGTGTCATCGTTGCAGTTATTGATACTGGAATAGACATATCAAGTGAAGAGTTTAGGAAAAGTGATGGCAGTACAAGGATATTAAACATATATGACCAGACACAGCAGACGGAATACAATGAGGAAGATATAAATGCATATTTAAACAAAGCTATTGTAAATAAGGATAACACATATAATGGGAGAAGTATACAGATACCAGGCGCTGATAATACACAGCATGGCACTAATGTTGCTGTAATAGCATGTGGAAGAAGCGGCGTTGCATATGAAGCAGATATAATAGCTGTTAAGATGGGATATTCATATAATAATCAGTTTCCACGCACAACAAGCCTTATGGATGCTATAGATTATGTCATAAGGAAGGCTATGGAGTATGAAAAACCAGTGGCAATAAACATAAGCTATGGCTTTAATTATGGAGATCATGATGGAAATACACTGCTTGAACGCTATATCAATGATGTTGCAGCAGGCTATAAATGCAGTATATGCATAGGAAGTGGAAACGAGGCAGACAAGGCAGTGCATTATGGAAATATAATAAAGCAGGGACAGACAGATACGGTTGAGATATCAGTAAGTGAATATGAACATTCGATAGATATACAGATATGGAAATACTACTGGGATGTTTACAGGATAATGCTTGCTGGTCCGGATGGAGTGCAGTTTAATATAACAGGACAGGGATATATAAACAGATTCAGGATTCTTGATACAGATATAATAAGTCTATTAGGTGAGCCGTCACCTTATAATCTGTATCAGGAAATATATATTAATCTGCAGCCTTCTAAGGATTATATAACACCGGGGATATGGAAAATCATCATATATGGGGAAAGTATACGTCAGGGAGTATATAATATATGGCTTCCGTCAAGCCAGTCTTTAAATACTGCGACAGGCTTTGTAAAACCGGTCCCATATGATACTATAACGATTCCAGCAACAGCCACAGGTTGTATATCTGTAGGGGCTTATAATTCATATACAGGAGCATATGCTGCATTTTCAGGCAGGGGAAAAGGCGTATGGAATAAAGATATCAGATATACCTATGACAATTTTAACTATGTTAACAATCTTAACAATGATAACCAGGTGGGCAATAATGCTGCTGTTAACTACATAGATGCCGGAATAAAGCCAGATATACTTGCACCAGGAGTGGATATAAAGATAAGAAAACAGACAGCTTATGAAACCGATATAGTGAGTGTTACTGGGACTTCATATGCAGTACCGTTTGTGACAGGCGGTGCAGCCCTGCTTATGCAATGGGGGATAGTTATGGGCAATGACAGGTATATGTATGGTGAGAAGCTAAAGGCGTATTTAAGACGTGGTGCCAGACCGCTTGGAATAGAGATGTATGCAGCAGCTCCCAATCCTGTGACAGGATATGGAAGGCTATGTATAGCAGATAGTATACCAGTGTAAAGCATGGAAAAACAAAAAAAGCATAAAATATAAAATAAGTCTTGAAAAGTATACAAACATTGTGGTAAAGTATGTTTATACAATAAGAGTATGATTGTAATAATTGGAGGAGAATATATGAAGATATCAACAAAGGGAAGATATGCACTCAGGGTTATGATAGACCTTGCTGAGCATGATAACGGTGAATATATAACGCTTATGGATATAGCTGAAAGACAGGGCATATCTGAAAAATATCTCGAGTCCATAGTATCGATGTTAAGTAAGAATGATTTTCTTACTTCGCTTCGTGGAAAAGGTGGCGGATATAAGTTATCAAGAAGACCGGAAGAGTATTCTGTGCTTAGTATATTGCAGTGCACAGAGGGTTCACTGGCACCGGTAGCCTGTCTTGAGAACAAGCCTAACAAGTGTCCTAATCTATCAGAGTGTAAGACTATAACTATGTGGGAAAACTTCGAGAAGACTATAAACGATTATTTTGGAAGTATCTCGATAGCGGATCTTATTAATTCAGGTAATGGAATAGATAATTATGTTATATAATACATGAGCCTTAGTGAATAATTAATAAGCAATAATAAGTAATAAAAAAACAACCATCTATGTGCATGGAGCATAGATGGTTGTTTTTTTATACTACTGAAGAAGTGAAAGAACTCCCTGGTTAGACTGGTTAGCCTGAGCAAGCATTGACTGGCCTGCCTGAGCAAGAATGTTGTTCTTGCTGTAGTTAACCATTTCCTGAGCCATATCTGTATCACGGATACGAGATTCAGCAGATGTTGTATTCTCAACAACGTTGTCTAAGTTAGAGATAGTATGCTCAAGTCTGTTCTGTGCAGCACCGAGAGTTGAACGCTGTGAAGATACCTTCTGTACAGCTTCTGCGATACGGTCGATAGCAGCTGTAGCATCATCTTCTGTGTCAACCTTAAGACCTTTAACACCGATACCTGTGGCACTCATAGATTCAATTTTAACGGCAATCTTGTTGTCTTCAGCAGAATCAGCTCCAACATGAAGACTGAAAGAGATAGCTCCAGCTACATTATAGCCTTTTGTATATCCAGTTCCGTCTGTTTTTTTAGCATCAGCAGCAGTTACGGCAACATTATTACCTTTATCATTACCATCTTTACCAGCTGCACTAGTGTAATAATTTTGAGTTGCCTTTCCATCAGCATCTGTGCCATCTTGAATTTGTTTAGCAGTTACAGCTTTACCATTAGCATCATATAATTTAGTTACGTATGCATAATCTTTATTTTTTTTTGCTAAATTAGCATCTGTCTGACCATTTGTTTTAGTGTCTGTATAGATTTTTTCACCTTTAGCAAGAGCCTCTTTTAATTCTGCTCCTGTTTTTATTTTGTCATCACTACCTGCTTTGTATAATTCAGTACCCATTGCATATCCAGATTCCATAAAATATGCTGTATCAGCTTTAGTAGGATCACCCTTTAAAAGATAAGTTTCATTAAACTTAGTAGTCTCTGAAACTCTGTCAATCTCAGATGTAAGCTGATCTATTTCATCCTGGATAGCCTTACGGTCTGTCTGAGAGTTAGTACCATTAGCAGACTGAACAGCAAGCTCGTTCATTCTCTGAAGCATTGAGTGAACCTCTGTTAAAGCACCTTCAGCTGTCTGTACAGCAGATACACCATCCTGTGCATTAGAAGAAGCCTGTGTAAGTCCGCGGATCTGCTTTCTCATCTTTTCAGAAATTGAAAGACCAGCTGCATCATCAGCGGCACGGTTAATCTTATAACCAGAAGATAACTTCTCAGCTGACTTAGACTGAGCTGAAGTTGTTACATTAAGCATTCTGTTAGCATTCATTGCTGTTAAATTGTGTTGTATTACCATAATACATACCTCCGTGTAAATAAAATATTTGTCAGAGGGGAATCCGTTCCCCTTATGAAAGATATATAATAAGCAGTGTTACCATGCTAACCCTGCGTATTATCATTAGATTTGCGTGCCTGCTTATCTTCTTTGATAAGACGGCGTATCTTGTTTAGTGTTTCAGGAGAAAGTCCCTGCTCAGCGTAGTAAGGTGATATGAATCTTGAAGTTTTCTTATCAGAATCAGAGCTGTTTGCACTGTTTCTTGCAAGAACCTTGCTTCGTACGATATTGAGCTCTCTTGGTGCATCTATGAGAAGGTGTATATTACCTTCTGAACCACCTGAGTATATGACCCTTACGTCATCACCGATGTTGATGAATTCGCCGGGTTTGATAGTGAGTTTTAACACATTAACCTCCTTGTCTATGCAACAAACTGTTTCAAAATGTTGCATCCCAAAACATATAGATGGAGGTAATAACATATGAGTACATCCCAGCCTATAAGGAGTACAGATGAACTGGAGGCATTCAGACGATTCTATCTGGATGAAGAGCCTAACTTGAGAAACTATGCAATGATATGCATGGGAGTGAATACTGCATTAAGAATAAGTGACCTGTTAGAGTTAAAATGGGGAGAGGTATATGATTTTAATGAACAGTGTTTCAGAAAACATATGGTAATATGCGAAAGAAAAACAGGAAAAGAATCAAGAATTGCAATTAATGGCAGCACTAAAAAAGGACTTTTGACATATATGGACACGTTAGATGGTGTAAAAAAAGGTGACTATATATTTACAGGTAGATACGCAGGAACGCATCTTAGCCGTTCACAGGCGTTCAGAATCATAAAGCATGCTGCGTATTCACTTAATATGGAGAGGGGCATAAGCTGTCATTCCATGAGAAAAACATTCGGATATTATGCGTGGAAATGTGGAACACCACCGGCAATGCTCATGGAGATATATAATCATTCATCATATGAGATAACGAAAAGGTATCTTGGTATTAAGCAGGATGATAAAGATTCTGTGTTTCTTAAGGTTAATCTGTAAGGACATGATTAATATATAAAACAACATAAGCGTATTGATATGCTTTTTTAATGTTATAGAAAATTTATATAGAATTTTATTAAGAAACCTGCTAAAGTGTTGAGGGAATATGACGATATATTAATCGTAATTAAGAATATGAACTAATAAGAATTTATATTGGGATGCAACATTTTGAAACAAATTGTTGCATCCTTTTTGTATATTAGTATATGAAGTTAATGGGGATAATATGATGTGCAGAAGCTTTACATAAAATACCAAATCAGAAAATATCAGATTTTTCATTCTAATTAAATAACACCCCACGGAATACATCAAATCAAATGACTTAATCATTGCATTCCGGGGGTGCATTATTTTTAATAATTAGTTATTGTTTTCTTTTGGCTTGTCAACAATCTTAAGTATGATAGATTCAGCCCTGTTAGAAGATGATCTTTCGACGAACAGCCATACATTATCTATAGTAAGTTTATCGCCTGCTTTAGGTATGCGGTCAAGCTTTTCTGATATGAATCCGCCTAGTGAATCGTTATCCTCTGAATAAAGTTTGGTTCCTAGTTCATCATTTATGTCATCAAGCTTACATGAGGCGTTTATACGGTAAGTGTTTTCACGGATCTTAGTCATGTCATCCTTTTCGTCAGTATCATATTCATCACGTATTTCACCAACGATTTCCTCTAACAGATCCTCAGTTGTTATCATACCGGCTGTCTGACCATATTCATCCAGCACAATAGCTATGCTGTAACGCTTAAGCTGCATTTCTTTAAACAGCTCAGAAGTGTTCTTATGTTCATATGTAAAGAAAGGCTCACGCATAATCTTCCTTATATTAAATGAATCATCAACGTTAGTAACTATAAGATCTTTTATATTAAGTGTACCTATAACATTGTCAGTATCATTTTCATATATAGGAATACGTGTATACATAGTACTCTTAAAAAGAGTGATGATATCATCATATGATGAGTTAACATCAGCGACTGTCATATCTATACGAGGTATCATGACATCCTTTACCGAAGTATCACCAAAATCGAAAAGGTTGTCAATAATCTGTCGTTCGTCTTTTTCTATGATACCCTCTTCATGGCTTACTTTAACTATTGTACGAAGCTCTTCTTCTGTTATAGTGTTGGATTTATCTTTGGAACTAGTGCCAAAGAGTTTTAATACTATGCCTGCAAGATGGTCAACTATAAAAATAACAGGTGTCAGTATAATCATAAGTCCATATATAACAGGCGCATATAATAATACAAGCTTAGTGTTAAACTTTGAAGCAAGATTCTTAGGGGTTATCTCTCCGAATATAAGAACGAACAGAGTAAGAACACCAGTTGCGATACCGGTAGCATAGCTGCCCCAGACATTAATAGTAAATGTTGTTGCAAGAGCAGAACATGATATGTTAACTATGTTGTTACCAATAAGTACAGCACTTAACATCTTACCTGAATTGTCGATAATCTTAGCTACTAAAGCAGCATGTCTGTTACCTTCGTCCATAAGCGAGCGGATCTTTATACGGCTTACCGTCATAAATGCGGTTTCAGCAGATGAAAAGAAAGCTGAAAGAAATAATAAAATAATAATAGTTATAAGTTGAATATAACTGTCAGTGTCCAAGGAAATATTCCTCCAATCCTTAATAAAAATATAGTAAACACATTTAAGTGTTATATTTCAACATTTTACAGTATCAGTAAAGGACTGTCAAGTAGCTGGAGGCTCTGCATATAATCAGGCTTTAATGAAAAATTGGAATAAAGGATAAGATAAATATAAGATAAAAGATAGTATACGAATGAGATTTCCTACATATTTATATAGAGAACAAAGAATGTATGACTATTAAGTCAGAGGAATGTATGAAAAAGTTATCTATTATATTAAAAACGCTTATAGCAGGATATATTATAACAGTTCTAGCCCTGCTTGTGCTTGCTTTCTTCCTGTATAAGTTTAGGGTGTCTGGTAATGTGATATCTATAGGGATTTATGTTACTTATGGTCTATCAGCTTTATGCGGAGGTCTCATTCTTGGAAAAGGCATGCAGCATAGCCGCCTTGTGTGGGGAGTACTGTATGGAATAATATATTTTCTTATATTATGTGTTGTTTCAATAATATTAAGCAGAGGAATATCATCAATAGATATGTCACAGATGGTTAAAGGCGCGATAGTATGCATACTTTGCGGTGCAATTGGAGGGATTGTATCTTAAATATGATTTTATAACGTGAATCTGAAATAAGAATAAGAGATAAGAATAAGCGATAAGAATCAGGATATAAATTGAAGTGAAAATCAAAGCGAAAAATAAAATAAAATTAGAATGAAAATTAAAATGAAAATCAGAATAAAAATTAAAAATAAAAAAAGGAAATAAGGTATCTGTGTTTAATACATTAAAAGTAGGCAGTTTTTGAATACATATTGAATACATAGGGAAAGAAGAGTTAATATGCCAATATATTCAAGTGAAGTAATAGAGGAAGTTGTATCGCGTAACGATATAGTAGATGTTATTTCAGGTTATATAAAGCTTAAGAAAAGTGGCAGTTCCTACGTAGGGCTATGTCCGTTTCATAACGAGAAGTCACCTTCTTTTTCTGTATCAGGAACAAAACAGATGTATCACTGTTTTGGATGCGGAGTCGGAGGCAATGTTATAACATTTGTTATGGAATATGAGAATTATACGTTTCCAGAGGCAGTAAAAATGCTGGCTGACAGGGCAGGTATAGCTCTACCTGTGATGGAATATTCAGGTGAAGACAGACGAGAACGGGATATTAAAACAAAGCTGTTAGAGATTAACAAGATAGCAGCAACATTTTACTATCATCAGTTAAAATCACCAGCAGGACAGAGTGGGTTGGATTATCTGAAAAAAAGACAGCTTTCAGAAAAAACTATAAACACATTTGGCCTTGGATATGCGCCACAGCTTACAGGTGATTTATATAGAATGCTAAAGGAAAAAGGGTATGATGATGAGCTCTTAAAAGAGTCAGGTCTGTTCACTTATGAAAAGGGAATAAGGGAAAAGTTCTGGAACAGGGTAATATTTCCAATCATGGATATTAACAATAAGGTTATAGGTTTTGGTGGCCGTGTTATGGGAGATGGAAAGCCAAAGTACCTGAATTCTCCGGAAACAAAGCTTTTTGATAAAAGTAAGAATCTTTATGGACTTAATGTTGCAAGAAGTTCAAGGAAGAATAATCTTATAATATGTGAAGGCTATATGGATGTTATATCTATGCATCAGGCAGGCTTTAATCAGGCGGTAGCATCGCTTGGTACAGCACTCACACCTGGACATGCCCGTCTTATGAAAAGATATACAGATAATGTCCTTATAACTTATGATAGCGATGAAGCAGGGGTAAAGGCAGCTTTAAGAGCCATACCTATATTAAAAGAAGCAGGACTATCTACTAAGGTTATTAATATGAGGCCATATAAGGATCCGGATGAGTTTATCAAGGCTTTAGGAACTGAAGCATTTCAGGAGCGTATAGATAAAGCAGAAAACAGCTTTATGTATGAAATCGGTATTATAGAGAAGAATTATAACAGAAGTGACCCGGAGAGTGAGACAGCATTTGAAAGAGAAGTTGCTAATAAGCTTGTACAGTTTAGTGAGAAACTTGAAAGAGATAACTATATGAAAGCTGTCTGCCGTCAGTTTATGATACCAGAGGATGGTATGCGTGAAATGGTTATAAGGATAGGAAGCCAGGGTGGAATAATACCAAGACAGACACAGCCTGTCAGGCGGATGGAACCGGCAAGAAAGAAAAAGGAAGATGGAATAAGGCAGGCAGAGAAGATTCTGCTTACTTGGATGATTGAGGATGGTGATATATATGATAAAGTCAGTGAATATATACAACCAGATGATTTTATAGATCCATTGTTTAAAGATGTTGCATCAAAGGTATATGAACAATATGAAACTGGAAGTGTTAATCCGGCAGCGATTATTGGCTCATATAGCGATGGTGATATGCATAGTGAGATAGCGGCGATGTTCAGCGCTGAATTAAGCGAGTCGCTTAGTAAGTCAGAAAGAGAAAAAACACTTAATGATACAGTACTAAGGGTTAAGAAGAGCAGCCTTGATTATAAGCTTGAACATGCAGCAGATGCAAAGACTATGCAGGATATCATAGGCAGACAGATGAAGTTAAATAATATTCACATTAGTTTATAATACATGCGAAAGGTGGACCATTGTAATGGCAGTAAAGAAGGAAAACTTAAACGAGGAAGAATTAAAGGAAACTAAGAAGACAACTAAAAAGAAAGCTGATGAAGCTGTGGCAGCAAAGAAACCTAAGAAGTCAAAGAAGGAGGAAGCTGCACAGCCAGAGCTTTCGGAAGAGGAACAGGCAAGAATTATACAGGAAAAATTCATGGAAAAGTGCAGGGGGATTCTTGCTATAGCCAGAAAGAAAAAGAATGTCCTTGATTATAAGGAGATTATGGATTATTTCCAGGATACAGATTTTGAAGCTGATAAGATGGAAAAGGTGTTCGAGTTTCTTGAAGGCTGCAATATAGATGTCAAGATGAATGATGATGATGGAGATGTAGAAGATGATATTATTCTTTCGGATGAAGATGATATAGATATAGAAAAGATAGATCTTTCTGTACCAGATGGAATCGGACTTGAAGATCCTGTAAGAATGTATCTGAAGGAAATAGGTAAGGTGCCTCTTCTTAGTGCAGAAGAAGAAATAGAATATGCACAGAGAATGGAAGAGGGTGACGAGGAAGCCAAGAAGAGACTTGCGGAAGCCAACTTACGTCTTGTTGTAAGTATTGCAAAGCGTTATGTCGGCAGAGGCATGCAGTTCCTTGATCTTATCCAGGAGGGTAACTTAGGTCTTATCAAAGCTGTTGAAAAGTTTGATTATCGTAAAGGATATAAGTTCTCAACATATGCAACATGGTGGATAAGACAGGCTATTACGAGAGCTATAGCTGATCAGGCACGTACTATACGTATACCTGTTCATATGGTAGAAACTATCAACAAGCTTGTAAGAGTACAAAGACAGCTTTTACAGGAGTTAGGAAGAGAACCATCTCCAGAAGAAATAGCAGAGACTATGGATATTCCGGTTGAAAGAGTAAGAGAAATCCAGAAGATATCACAGGAGCCTGTATCGCTTGAAACACCTATAGGTGAAGAGGAAGACAGCCATCTTGGAGATTTTATACAGGATGACAATGTGCCTGTACCAGCAGAAGCAGCAGCATCTACTCTTCTTAAGGAACAGCTTGTAGAGGTGCTTGGAACACTTACAGAAAGAGAACAGAAGGTTTTAAGACTTCGTTTTGGCATGGATGATGGAAGAGCAAGAACTCTTGAAGAGGTTGGTAAGGAATTCAACGTAACAAGAGAGCGTATCAGACAGATTGAAGCCAAGGCGTTAAGAAAGCTCAGACATCCAAGCAGAAGCCGTAAGCTTAAGGATTATCTTGACTAATCAATGTTCAGGGATAATATTTAAGGATAGAATTCAATAATAAAAACTTGAATATAGATTTCTATTTATGATTGTGTCAGGATAAAGGATGATTTAATATAGTATAATAAATCAACAGGAAAAATGTATGAACAATATTATTAATATATCGGAAAGACTGAAATGTGTTGCAGGTCTTGTTAATAAAGGTGCAAGGGTGGCTGACATTGGCACGGATCACGCATATCTTCCTATATATCTTGTGCAGAACGGGATAAGTAATAAAGTATATGCGTGTGATGTACGAAAAGAACCATTAAGGCGTGCAAAGCTTCACATTGATGAATATGGTCTTTCAGATAAGATAACTACACAGCTTTGTGATGGGCTCAAAGGGATTAATAAAGGCGATGTTGATACAGTAACAATATGCGGCATGGGTGGAAAGCTCATGAAGAATATATTAAAAGCAGGTATAGACAAGCTGGGGGATAATACACAGCTTGTCTTATCTGCACAGTCAGAACTAAGAGATTTTAGAAAATACCTTCTAGAAACAGGCATATATATTAAGTCAGAACATATGCTTTTAGAAGATGGAAAATATTATTTTATATTTGACTGTGTATACAACACACAAGATGAATATTATCTAAATGTAACTAATATTCAACAAAATAACATTTATGAAAATGCAGCTGCTGCAAGCGATATTCATAACAATAATATTCATAACAATGATAGTCACAAGGAAGATTATGACAAGGAAGATAATGATAAGAAAAAGATAACAGCCTACGCAGAGGAAGAATTAAGATATGGAAGATATCTTTTGGATAATAAGTCAGAGGTACTTTACGAATATCTTAATAAGGAACTGACAAGCTGTAACAATATTAGAAATAGTCTTATTAATAATAAGGAACAGTCAATATCGATAGAGAGCAGAATACATGCTATAGATGAAGATATTGCTGTTATTAATAAGGCATTAGGAAGATGGAAGGAGTAATAATAATGCTTTTATCGCAGATGGCAGCAGATGCTGCAAAGGATTACAAGTATGATATTATTCTTGCCAATGTAAATGGCAGGCTTACAGAGATATCAGATATGGATATAACTGATGAAAAAGTGGAATTCATTACAGTAGGAGAGGCAGTGGGAAATGAGGCATATAAAAGAAGTGTTCTTCTTTTAATGCTAAATGCAATACATAAGCTTGATACAGGTAATAGAATTAAGAGAGTTACTGTTGAGTTCTCGCTTAGTAAAGGTCTTTATTGTGATATAAAAGGAGATTTTGTAATCACACAAGAATTTCTTAATGATGTGAAAGAACTTATGAGAGCCGATGTTAAGAAAAATCTGCCTATTAAGAAGCAGGGAATGAAGACATCAGAGGCTATTAAGCTGTTCAAGAAGTTCGGAATGGAAGATAAGACACAGTTATTCAAATATAGAATTAGTTCTTATGTTAATGTATACAGCATAGAGGGCTATTACGATTACTTCTATGGTTATATGGCAGCTAATACAGGAATATTAAAGACATTTGACATATTTCAGTATGACAAGGGGTTTGTTCTCCAGTTACCAACTAAAGAGAATCCTGAAATAGTGCCGGAATTTGCACCACAGGCTAAGCTTTTTAATGTACTTATGGAAAGAAGCGAGTGGGCAGATATGCTTGGTGTTGATACAGTTGCATCATTGAATAAGCATATAATAAGCGGGGATATTAATTCACTTATTCTTGTTCAGGAAGCATTACAGGAGCAGAAGATTGTTGAGATTGTTAATCAGATAAAAGAAAGGGAAGGCGTTAAATTTATTATGATAGCCGGACCATCATCATCTGGCAAGACAACATTTTCACACAGATTGTCAATACAGCTTCGTGCAAGTGGATTTAAGCCACATGCAATAGGTGTTGATAATTATTTCGTTGAGAGGGAGCAGACACCTGTTGATGAAAATGGAGAGTACAATTTTGAAGATATTCATGCAATAGATATAAAGCTTTTTAATGACCATATGAATGCATTACTAAGGGGAGAAAAGGTTGAGATACCTCAGTTTAATTTCCTTACAGGTAAAAAAGAGTATAATGGTGAATATATACAGCTTGGAGATGAAGATATTCTTGTAATTGAAGGTATACACTGCCTTAATGATGAGTTATCTTACGCACTTCCAGTTGAAAGTAAGTTTAAAATCTATATAAGTGCACTTACACAGCTTAATGTTGACGAGCATAACAGAGTGGCAACGACTGACGGTCGTCTTGTAAGACGTATGGCGAGGGATTACAGGACGAGAGGTGCTTCTGCTAAAAAAACACTTTCTATGTGGGAGTCAGTAAGAAAAGGTGAGGAAAAGAATATCTTTCCTTATCAGGAGGAAGCTGATGTTATGTTTAACTCAGCACTTGCGTATGAGCTGTGTGTTTTAAAGCCGATAGTAGAGCCGCTGCTATTCTCAATAACAGAGGATGACCCGGAATATCAGGAGGCAAAGAGACTGTTAAAGTTCTTAGCGTACTTCCTTCCTTGTCAGTCAGGCAATGTTCCAATCAACTCTATAATGAGAGAGTTTATTGGTGGAGGGTGTTTCAGGGTATAATAAAAAATAAGTGCTTAAGTTGTTAGTGGAAGAATACTCGGTCACAACCGACTCGGTTGCGACCGAGTATTTTGTTTACATTATTAGAATATAATGATATACTTTCTATATAAAAGTAAACTCTTGGAGGGTAGGATGTATGAAATTTATAGGAAGGGAAGAACAGCTTAAGAGACTTGACAGAGTTATTAATACAGATGAATTAACATTTTCTTTAATATATGGAAGAAGACGTGTTGGCAAGAGTGAGCTTGTGAAGCAGGTTGTTAAAAGAAATAATGTTAAAAGCTTTTATTATGAGTGCAAGCAGGTTTCAGAAGCTGGTAATGCGGCAGGTCTTGGTGAGATAGTATCGGAGATTATGGGATTGCCGAAGCTGGGTTTTAGTGATATAGAAGCGGTGCTTAAATATATTTTTGAGCTATCTGTTAAAGAAAAGATTATTCTTGTTCTGGATGAGTATCCATACTTAAGGGAAAATATCAAGGGAATGGATAGCATATTGCAGTCGCTGGTTGATAAATATAAAGATACTTCAAAGATTACGTTGATAATACTAGGTTCTTATGTTGAAGTAATGCGTTCACTTTTAGAACATTCGAATCCTTTATATGGAAGGGTAGACCTGACTATAGATTTAAAACAGATGGACTATTATGAGTCAGCCTATTTTTATCCGAATTTCTCTGTGGAGGATAAAGTAAGGATATATTCTGTATTTGGGGGGATTCCATATTATAACCGTCTGATTGATGACTCTAAAAGTGTTAAAGATAATATTATTGAATTGATTGCATCTTCTGGGGCAAGACTTGAGAATGAGGTTTCAATGTATTTGAATGCAGAGATATCTAAGATAACAAATGCGAATGAAGTTTTTGAAGCACTCTCGAGAGGATATACAAGGTACAGTGATATATTGTCACAATCACACGTTTCAAGTGGACCAACACTTGTAGATGTTCTTGATAAGCTAATGAGAATGGAAGTTGTGGTGAAAACAGCACCGATTAATGATGGTAATAATAAAAAGAAGGCAGGATATTATATTTCGGATAATCTTTCACTATTTTACTATAGATATATTTTCAAATATTCATCTCAGATGAAGATAATGGACTCAGAGGTGTTTTATAAAAAATATATAGAAACAGACTTTGAAGAGCATTATGTACCACATATATTTGAAACAATATGCAGTCAGTATCTGATAAGAATGAACAGATTAGGGAATATAGAACCTGTATTTGAAAAGATTGGAAAATACTATTATGATAATCCAGTAGAACATACCAATGGAGAGTTTGGCGTTGTTACAGAAGATGAAAATGGATATATATTTTACGAAGTAAAGTTTAAAAAGACACCAGTGACAGATGAGATTATAGAAAAAGAAATAAGTCAGGTGGAAGCAACAGGACTTAACTGTTATAAGTATGTATTTATATCAAGGTCTGGATTTAGTTGTCAGCAAAGGGAAAAAGTGAAGCTTGTTGAACTTAATGAATTGTATGCAGTGGATTAAACTGGATTTAATGTAATTGGAAAACTGTATTTGGGAATTTTATAAAAATACTCGGTCATAACCGACTCGGTTGCGACCGAGTATTATTTTTGAATAAATTAACGGCAAAAACTATACAAATTGATATATAGATGTATATACTATTTTTTAAATGAATTCTTATATTCCCTTGACATTTCAAAAAGTTCATTAACATATCCTGGGGTTTTGTTATCAATATTTTTCTTGATTTCACTTAATATGTCTATATAGTCACCAAGCAGTACGCTTATATCTTGTGAGTTAGAAGCACATATCTGGTCCCACATTTCAGGAGAGGAAGCTGCTACTCTTGTCATATCGCGAAAGCTTCCAGCTGCTAACTGCTGCATATGCTTGTCGTCATCGTCCTGTTCAGATACGAGCTTTACAAGTGCTGTTGATATAAGATGTGGAAGGTGGCTTATGGCAGCTACACTTTTATCGTGGATTGTATAGTCCATGATAATCGGATTAGCTTTCATATCACACACAAGTGCTTTGAAGCGTTCAAGCTGTTTTTTAGTAGTTTTTGATGTTGGTGTGATAACATAGCGGGCATTTTTCATTATTGCGGAAGATGAGTTGGCATAACCTGTGAGTTCTGAACCAGCCATAGGATGACCACCAATAAAAACATCTTCCATATCAAGCTCTTTAACAGTGTTATGTATTGAAGTTTTGACACTTCCAACATCCGTTATAATACAACTTTTTTTCACAATGCTTTTTAACTGTTTAAGATAATCATTCATAGTTATAACAGGTGTACATAGTATTATAAAATCACAATCAGATAATCTGTTATCAACAGAGTCAAGAACTTCGTCTACAACTCCATCTTTTTTAGCTTCATATACAGGTCCAAGCCTTCTGCTTGTAGCTATAATAGTATAATTGCTGCCTGATTCCTTAAGTGAATGTGCTATAGAGCCTGCAATAAGACCGAAGCCTATAAAACCAACTTTGCAATCCATAATATATTTAACCTCGTTTCTTTGTTTCGTTTAATTCAGTAAAATAAATGTTTTGAAATATTTTTAATGAGTTTAACACTTTAAAGCGGTAATGTAAAGGGATACGACTTATAAAATACTTTATTTTATAGATGTCAATATATTGTGTGATATATAAAATATTCTATTTGTTGACAATATTATATTTCTATGTTATAAATATATTATCAATATACATAGCGATAATAATTTAGATTTCCCATTATTACAGCACTTTCATCCCAGAAAGTATTTCCAGAATTATCGCAGATATTTGATGAGATGAACGAATATCTTGCAAAACCAGAGGAGGTGCTAAGTATGTTTTCAGAGGCATTGAGAATACTTAATCACAATACGGCAGTACTTATGGTGGATGAATATAGAAAAAAATATCAGGAGATGGAAAATAATCTGAAGAAGGAAATCCAGGAAAAACAAAAGATACTAGACAGCCAGAAGGAACAGTTTAGTATAAAAAAGGAACAATATGAAGAACAACATTTAAAAGATCTAGAAAGAATAGCTGAACTTGAAGCTATGCTAAAGGAAAAGTAAAGAAATAGATTAAGATCAAGTATGGTATTGCCTTGATAAAGGTGAGATACAGATTAAAGATGAGGGTTAAGTAAGCGGATAGATATGTACAGTTAATGGTGACTTTACATACTATCCGCTTATATTGTGTAGGATTATTGAACTGTGAAATTTTGTGAAAATTCTGGTTGATAAGAGCATATAAAGAAGTGGTCAGTTATTGACAAATCCTTTCATTGTGATAATATTTGAAAGTGAGTAAATATGTGATTGAAAGCACCGGAAGAGCATAGCCGGTGCAGGAATGAGGTTTTAAGATGGCTAATACAACAACTTATAATCCCAAGTCTATCGAGCCAAAGTGGCAGAAGTATTGGGCAGAACATGAAACATTTAAAACAGATGTATGGGACTTTTCAAAGCCAAAGTACTATGCGCTTGATATGTTCCCTTATCCATCAGGAGTAGGTCTTCATGCAGGTCATCCAGAGGGATATACAGCTACAGATATCACTTCACGTATGAAGAGAATGCAGGGATATAATGTACTTCATCCAATGGGATATGATTCATTTGGACTTCCAGCTGAACAGTATGCTGTTAAGACAGGTAACAATCCTAACGGATTTACACAAAAAAATATAGAAACATTCACTAAGCAGCTTAAGGAGCTTGGTTTTGATTATGACTGGAGCAAGACTTTAGCAACAAGTGATCCTAAGTTCTATAAGTGGACACAGTGGATATTCAAGCAGTTATATCTTGATGGTTATGCTAAGTATATAGATATGCCAGTGAACTGGTGTGAAGAACTTGGTACAGTTCTTTCAAACGATGAAGTTATTGATGGTAAGTCAGAGCGTGGTGGATACCCTGTTGTAAGAAAGAACATGAAGCAGTGGGTTATAGATCAGGTGGCATTTGCAGATAAGTTACTTGAGGGACTTGAACATATTGACTGGCCAGAATCAACTAAGGAAATGCAGAGACACTGGATAGGTAAGTCAGAAGGTGTTGAAGTTGACTTTAAGATTGATGGTGGTGGAGATTTCTCTATCTTTACTACTTGTATTGAAACTATATACGGTATTACATTTATGGTGCTTGCACCAGATGGAGATATCGTTAAGGAGCTTATGCCAAGAATCCAGAACAAAGAAGAGGTAGAAGCTTATATAGCAGAAACAGTTAAAAAGAATGATATGGACAGAACAGAGCTTAACAAGACTAAGTCAGGCTGTGTTCTTGAGGGAATCTACGCTGTTAATCCTGTTAATGGTAAGAAAGTTCCTGTATACATTGGTGATTTCGTTCTTGCTAACTATGGTACAGGTGCTGTTATGGCTGTTCCAAGCCACGATCAGAGAGATTTTGAGTATTCAGAAGCACATAATATTCCTAGAATACAGGTTATTGATGGTGCTGATGTATCAGAGAAGGCATTTGAGAAGTACGATTACCTTGGCAAGGGCTGCAAGCTTATCAATTCAGAGGAATTCACAGGTCTTACAGTAGAAGAGGCTAAGGAAGCTATTACCCAGAAGCTTGAAAAGATGGGAGTAGCAAGAAGAAAGGCTAACTATCACTTCAGAGAGTGGATATTTGCAAGACAGAGATACTGGGGTGAGCCAGTGCCTATCGTATATCTTGAGGATGGACAGATTCATGTCCTTGATGACGACGAACTTCCACTTATTTTACCAGAGCTTGAAGACTACAAAGGTAAGAATGGACAGGCACCTCTTGAAAATGCTACAGAATGGAAGAAGTATGAGCATAACGGACTTAAGGGTAAGAGAGAAACTTCAACAATGCCAGGTTCGGCAGGTTCAAGCTGGTATTATATGAGGTATATTGACCCAGATAACGATAAGGAGCTTTGTGACCCAGAACTTCTTAAACACTGGCTTCCAGTAGATCTTTATATCGGTGGACCAGAGCATGCAGTTGGACATCTTATGTATTCAAGAATATGGAACAGATATCTATATGATAAAGGCATATCACCAGTTGCAGAGCCATTCCAGAAGCTGGTTCACCAGGGTATGATTCTTGGTTCAAACGGTATCAAGATGGGTAAGAGATTCCCAGAATTCGTTATTAACCCAAGTGATATCGTAAGAGAGTATGGTGCTGATACTTTAAGACTTTACGAAATGTTCATGGGCCCTCTTGAGGCTTCTAAGCCTTGGAGCCAGCAGGGTGTTGAAGGTGCAAGAAGATTCATTGGTAAGGTATGGAATTTCTTTACAACTGAGGGTAACGTTGTTGATGAGGATGTTAAAGAGCTTGAAAAGGTATATAACCAGACAGTTAAGAAGGTTACAGATGACTTTGAAAAGCTTGGTTTTAACACAGCTATCAGCCAGATGATGATATTTATGAATGCAGCAACTAAGCTTGGCAGATGCTCAAAGGAATATGCTGAAGGATTCATAAAGATGTTCTCATGTATATGTCCACACGCTGGTGAAGAAATGTGGAGTGTATTAGGACATGATGATACTATAGCATATGAAAGCTGGCCAGCATACGATGAAGAAGCCTGCAAGGAAGATACTGTAGAGATAGGTGTTCAGGTTAATGGTAAGGTTAAAGGAACTATATCTATAGCAGTTGATGAAGCTAAGGATTCAGTCCTTGAAAAGGCTAAAAAGGCAGTAGAAGGCAAGATTACAGGTAATATAATTAAGGAAATCTACGTACCTGGCAAGATTGTAAATATTGTTGCAAAATAAAAGCTATATTGCAGGTTTTGCATATATTCACATGACATGGATTTAACTATAAACATGGCCCTAATTGTTAAATGTCAATTAGGGTCATATTCACATGCAAGCTAATCAATCATTCTGGTATATTTCCACCTGGAACTATCTGCTTATATATCATTTCACAATCCTGCTTTGTAAATTGTATACCAGCCTGTTTTGCCTTCTGGCTTAATGCGAATACAAGAGGAAGCAGTTCTTCCTTACTTTTTCCTTTGGATAGTGTTTTGAATTCATTTAATAGCAGCTGCTTTCTAAAATCAGTTTCTGACATAACTATATTCTTACCTCTGTCAATATGTTTACATATATAGATATGAAGTGTGTAGAACAAATATGTATATTTGTTAGCAGTTTAACAGCCAGACTCATCATCTGGATTCATTCTGTCTTACATTAAAGTCGAGGGAATCAAGCTGTTTTATATATTCGTTATATAGATCTTTCTGGCTGGAATTCATAATATTTCCAAGCATGTCAGAAGTATTTATGGAACTGTTACTTTTATAGTTATTGTTTCCATCGTTATTATTTTTATCGTTATGAATTTCATCGTTATTGCTGGAAGAGTTATTAAATATATCCATCATATTAAACATATCAGACATTTTGTTTAAGTTTCTGTATGTATTAATCATATTTACTATATTTCCAGAACAATAAGTTTTTACTGTATTTATAAGCTGTTCGTTTCCAAGTATTTCGCTTATGGGAGTGTTGAAGTTTATACCGCTGCTGTTACAGCAGGATTTAAATATGTTACAGTTGACGGGTGAACTATAGAAACGTATCGTGTTTTTAAGTTCACTGGTACGGATAAGAGTGGAAATGCTGCGTTGCATATTGTATTCCATAAAGGGAAGAATAGCTTTAAGAAGCTGGATATAATCAGGCTGGGTTATCATATCAAATTCTGTCATGGGAATCGACTTAGACATAATATACAGTAGTCCTATATTGATTTATATAAATATATTCAGAAAAACTAAGCATATGACATCAATAAATTAAATATAAGCAGTTTTAAGGCAGCTGCAGACAATAAAAAGCAGCCATATAGCTTTACACCTGTAGATAATGTGAATAATGCGTGCTTATAAATCAATGGCAAAATATGAAGCAGGTGTATGCAATATGGCTGTAATAAAATATTATATTATAATTGTTCAGGCAAATGCAGTCTAGCAGCCACAGCTGTTATTGCATCCGCAGCCACCATTGCAGCCACATCCACCAAAGCCTAATGTACTTCCGCAGTCACCACAGCCGCCACATAAGAGAAGAAGGCATATAAGCCAGATACAGTTATTGTTTCCATAGCCGCCACATCCACCGCAGCCGCTATTGCATCCGCCGCCATTGTTATCAAAAAGAAGTAAGAGAATAATAAGCCAGATGCAGTTGTTTCCACCACAACCACAATCTCCACATCCGTTGCATCCTCCGCAGTTTGTTGCTGCTAAATCACTCATAAAAAATCCTCCGATTAAAACATTTACAATACAATAATATGAATGCAGGCTTGTTAGTGTTACTTATTTTTTTTGAAATATTGCAATATTTATAAAATTATTATATCATCAAGGGGTATGTGTGTTCAGACTATACAGATACATAGATAGGAGCGTAAGGATATGAAAGTATCAGTTATTATTCCTTCACTGAATCCGGATGACAAGCTGGTTACAGTAGTGGATTCACTTGTAAAGAAGGGATTTAAGGATATAATATTAGTTAATGACGGAAGTGACGAGAGTCATATGTGGCCTTTTGAAAAAGTGGGTACGTATGATGAATGCACAATTCTTACTCATGAAGTTAATAGAGGAAAAGGAAGAGCTTTAAAAACTGCCTTTGAATATTGTATAAAAAACAGGGAAGGTTATATTGGAGTAGTTACAGTAGATGGTGATAACCAGCATCAGGCTGACGATATAATGAACTGTTGTGAAGCTATGGCCTCGCAGGATAAGGTTGTACTTGGAGTAAGAACATTTGATGGAGATGATGTTCCTTTTAAAAGCCGGTTTGGCAATAACCTTACAAGCTTTGTGTTTAAAGCTATGTGTGGACTGGCTATATCAGATACACAGACAGGATTAAGAGCCATACCTTATAAGTATCTACAGACCTTTTGTGATATTGAAGGGGAACGTTTTGAATATGAAACAAGAATGCTTCTGGAGTTTAAGAGGTCATCGATACCTTATATGGAGGTGCCCATTAAGACTGTTTACATAGAAGAAAATGCATCTACGCATTTCAATCCAGTTAAGGATTCAATAAAAATATATAAGGTCATATTCAGATATACTTTTTCGGCAACAGCGTTAAAGTATGTGCTAAGCTCACTTGCATCGTGGGTTATAGATAATTTAATATTTAATTTACTTGATATTTTTCTTGTTATGTTTACAATATCATTAAGGCTGCTGTTCAGCACAGTTGTGGCAAGAATAATATCATCTGTATTTAATTTTACAATGAACAGAAAACATGTATTTAAGTCAGATAAAGATGTTAAGGCAGCAGCAGTAAGATATTATATACTGTGGTTCTGCCAGATGGCAGTATCATATCTTCTCGTCTTTTTGTTTACTAAAATGCTTATGCTTGGTACTACAGCAGTAGGTATAACCAAGATAATTGTAGACGTTGTTTTGTTCGTTGTGAGCTACAATATACAGAAAAGATGGGTATTTAAATAAATTTTATTAGAATGAGGAAAATGATGAAAAAGAATGTATTAAAATGGTTAGGCCGGATTGGTGCCACTTTGCTTACGACAATAGTGATTCTTGTTGTCGGTCTGTATGGTGTTATGGCTATGCTTGCATGGGGTCCATCAAAGGTTGCAAAGAAACAGTTTATTATGTCACTACAGGAGACAGGAGAGCTTGGTTTTATGGCTAACTGGTTCTGCTCACAGGAAGAAATCGACAAGATAAAAGAAGAGAATTCGGTTAAAGATACAACAGATATAACAGATTCAAGCCTTGTTGTAATAGGCAATTCTGAAACAAGTGATGAAGAGGATCTTTATGTGGTTGATATAAAGGCAGAAGCTTACAGTGGAAAGCTTATGGTTATAAAGGATCCATCAAGACTTTTTGTTGGTACTGTTCCGGAGTTTAAGCTTGAAAAGGGCTGGACAGTTTCAGAAATAGCACAAAGATATGATGCAGTTGCAGGTATCAATGGTGGAGAGTTCGTAGATTCAACACCACAGACAGCGATGCCTATAGGACTTGTTATGGTTGATGGAAATGTCTTAAAAGGAACTGCCGGTGAAATGTATCATGTTACTGGAATAACATTTGATAACAAGCTTGTTATGGGTAATATGACAGCTGCAAAGGCACAGGAGCTTGGAATAAGAGATTGTGTCAATGTAAGTAGTGATATAGGTCCATTTCTGATTATCAATGGAGAAGCACAGGATGTTGATGGCGTTGGTGGTGGACTTAATCCGCGAACAGCTATAGGACAGAGAGCTGATGGTGCCATCCTTCTTCTTGTTGTTGATGGAAGACAGGTTACAAGCCTTGGGGCTTCATTCTCTGATCTTCAGGATATAATGCTTCAATATGGGGCGGTAAATGCATCTGCTATGGATGGAGGAACATCAACACAGATGTATTATAATGGTGAGGTTATCAATAAGCCATATTCACCAACAGGTCCAAGAACACTTCCAACAGCGTTTTTGATTAAGTAAATGTGATAATGGAATGGAGAATATATGTCAGATATGAATAACAACGTAAAAGATAATAAGAAGAATCCTTTTAAAAGACTTTCTTCATTTAAGAAATTCCTGATAATATATGCATCTGCATTGATAGTTATAATAGCTGCTGCATTAGTGATTTTACATGGTTTTCTTAAGGATTATGAGTCAGGACGCCCGGCTAATACGATGGATACGCTTGTTGCCCATATTGAAAAGGGAAATGTCGGAGAGTGGATTAAGAAAAGTGGATTACTCGGTGAATTTGAAACAGAAAGTATAGTATCAGATTATTTTAGAGATACATTTGAAGGAAAACAGATAAGCTATAAGAAAAAGGCTGGAGAGTATTCAGAAAGCACACCTGTGTATGTTTTGTATGCAGATGATGATAAAATAGCAAGTGTGAGTCTTGATGAAAGCAGGAAAAATGCACATAAGTTCACGGAATGGAAGATTTCTTCCATCAACTTTAATGTTAATGCACATGACAAGAGCCATGCGGTTAAAGTTACAGTACCAAAGGGAAGTGATGTAGAACTGAATGGTGTAAAGGTATCGTCAGACTATATAACAGGTGAGAGCAGCGTGGATTTGTGTAAGCATGTATCCGACTATGTGGATACACCAGTTAATGATATATATGAAATCACAGGTCTTTTTACAGCTCCAGACGTTAAAGTGTATTCATCTGGAAAAGAACTTTCTACAGAGCTTGATAAAGAGGGATATGTTGCATATTATCCTGGTGATGATTCTTTGCTTGAAGAGGAAAAACAGCATATATTGCTTGTTGCTGAGAACTATGGAAAGTATATGATCAACAGAGGCAGCCTTACAACTTTGTCTGGTTATATGATTGGAACTGCTAAAGAATATATGAGTGATATTCCGGCTATAGATGTTTATCTTATAGGAAGGACATTCACATACAATATAACTGATGAAAATATAAGTAATTTCAGAAAATATTCTGATGATTGTTATTCATGCAACGTGGATTACAAGCTTAATGTAAACTGGTCATCGGGAAGTACTACATATGATATTGCATTAACTTATATATTCGTAAAACAGGATGGTAAGTGGATGTTAGCAGACTTTAAGATCAGATAAGAGGATTGTAACAATGTCATCTAAAAATAAACGTAATTTTATTCTGCAGGGTTCCATACTTGCAATGGCTGGAATATTTGTAAGAATAATAGGAATGGTATATAGAATTCCAGTCCTGAATATTATAGGAAGTGAAGGAAATGGAATATACGGAACAGCATTTAATGTATACAATATAATGCTTGTTCTTTCATCATATGGACTTCCTATGGCAGTATCAAAGCTTGTTTCTGCAAGATTTACAAAGAAAAAGTATAAGAGTGCTGCTAAAGTACTCAGATGCTCAGTGATCATAGGAGTTATCACGGGTGGAGCAGCTGCGCTTCTTGTATTTTTTGGAGCTGGCTTTATAGAAAATGTCGTATATGGTGGTGGTATACCTGGACTTGCGATTCCACTAAGAGTACTGGCACCAACTATATTTCTTGTTGCAATATTAGGGGTGCTAAGAGGGTTCTTCCAGGGACAGGGAACTATGATACCAACAGCTGTTTCACAGATTATAGAACAGCTTGTGAATGCTGTGGTTAGTATTGTGGCTGGATATATGCTTATGAAAGCATATGTATCAGCAAGTAATACCGCAGCATATGGAGCAGCAGGAAGTACATTGGGAACTGCGATGGGAGCATTGACGGCTCTTGTTTTTTTTGTATTTCTGTATATGTTGTACCGTCCTAAGTTTATGAGGATGGTCGCAAGGGATAATAGTCCTGATTGGAGAGATACTAATCAATATATATATAAGACTATTATTGTAACTATGCTGCCTATTATTCTTAGTCAGACATTTTATCAGATAAGTGCTCTTTTAGATGATGTTTTGTTTAGTAATATAATGGTTGTAAGAGGTGCATCAGCTAATATTACAAGGGATCTTGGTAATTTCAGCTCAAGTTATACACTTCTTATAAGTATACCGCAGGGTATAGCTTCGGCACTTTCAGCATCGATGCTTCCAAGTATTGTGGCCTCTTATACAACAGGGGATAAGGAGAGTATATATTCAAAGCTGACAAAGACATTAAAGACTAATATGTTTGTTGCTGTACCTTCATTTATAGGATTGTTTACGATTGGTGAGCCGATTATCAGGCTTTTGTTTGCAAGATATGATAGCGTGCAGGGTGGGATGATGTTAAAGCTTGGAGCTGTTGCTATAGTTTTTTATACACTTTCCACAGTCACAAGCTCAGCACTTCAGGCAGTTGATAAAGTGAAATCTCCGATGTATCATTCATTTATATCACTTGTTGTTCATATAGTGCTTGTAGTAGTGTTGTTATTCACAACAGATCTTGGAATATATGCTCTTGTTATAGGTAATGCTTCATTTCCTGTTATTATATTTATATTGAATCTTATAACATTGTACCGGGAAGAGGGTTACAGGCTGCCTGTTATGAAGATATTTGCAAGACCATTTATATGTTCAGCATTTATGGGAGTGTTCACAATATTATCATATAATATGATGTATAATGCTACATCATCAAATGCTATTTCAGTTATAGTTGCACTTGTTGTTGCACTTGTAACATATTTTGGCTTATATGGAATTATACTAAAGAAATTTAGAGGTATTTTATAGTTATGTGATGTTTATGGTGAAAGGATTCCTGACCATGACATCAGTTAAATGATTGGAAAGAGAGGAAAGACATGCAGAATAAATTTACAGACCAGGCAAGAAGAGTTCTTGAACAGGCTGCATTTGCTGCAGAGGTTAATGGACATTGTTATATAGGCTCGGAGCATTTGCTGCTTGGACTTATACAGGTAGAGGACTGCCTGGCAGGTAAGGTTCTTTTAAACAATGATGTTACAGAGAATAAGGTGCTTAATCTTATATATCAGCTTATAGCCCCTGATTGCGCAGTCAGCGTTAAGGAGCCGGCAGTATATACTCCAAGAGTTAAAAAAATTCTTGTAAATGCAGGTAATGAAGCGGCAAGATTCAAGGCAGACAGCATAGGAACTGAGCATATATTGATAGCTATGTTAAAGGAAACCGATAGTGTTGCATCAAGACTTCTTAATACTATGGGTGTATCTGTTAAGAAAATATATACAGAGCTTCTTGAAGGCATGGGAGAGGATGTATCACGTTTACGTGAGGATTTCCAGAATGGACGTATCAGGCAGAAGGATAAAAGGGCAACTGCCATGCTGGATCAGTATAGCAGGGATCTGACAGAGCTTGCAAGACAGAAAAAACTGGATCCTGTTATAGGAAGAGATGCAGAAATCCAGAGAGTTATCCAGATATTATCAAGAAGGACAAAGAATAATCCATGTCTTATAGGCGAACCGGGAGTTGGTAAAACAGCTGTTGTAGAGGGGCTTGCTTTACGTATAGTGGAAGGGGAAGTTCCTGAAACTATCAAGGATAAAAGACTTGTTACACTTGATTTATCAGGCATGGTTGCAGGTTCTAAGTACAGAGGTGAATTCGAGGAAAGGATAAAGAGAGTTATAGCTGAGGTAAGGAATGCTGGCAATGTGATTCTTTTCCTTGATGAGATTCATACAATTATAGGTGCAGGCGGTGCAGAAGGTGCTATAGATGCATCTAATATATTAAAGCCTTCACTTGCAAGAGGAGAACTTCAGCTTATAGGTGCAACAACACTTGAAGAGTACAGAAAACACATAGAAAAGGATGCAGCGCTTGAAAGACGATTCCAGCCCGTTAAGGTAGAAGAACCAACAGAAGAAGAGGCTGTTGATATTCTTATGGGACTTAAGAGCAGGTATGAGGAACATCATAGTGTTAAGATAACGGATGAGGCTGTTAAGGCAGCAGTCAGGTTGTCTAAAAGATACATCAATGACAGATTCCTTCCAGATAAGGCTATTGATCTTATAGATGAGGCATCATCAAGAACAAGGCTTTTAGCATATGCTGTACCAGCAGATATTAAAAAACTTGAAAAACAGATTGAAGAGCTGTCACAGGAAAAGGAATCTGCAATAAAGAAAGAAAAATATGATGAAGCCTCTGATATAAAGAAACAGCAGGCAAGAAAAAAGACAAGGCTTGAAAAGCTTAAGAATAAGTGGAGAGAACAGATGGATACATCTGAGCTTGTTGTTGATGAGGATATTATCGCAAAGACAGTTGCCATGTGGACAAAGATACCTGTCACAAAGATTGCAGAGGCTGAATCAGAGAAGCTTATTAATCTTGAACAGACACTTCATAACAGGGTTATAGGACAGGATGAGGCTGTAAGCGCAGTTGCCAAAGCGATAAGAAGAGGAAGAGTAGGACTTAAGGATCCTAACAGGCCAATAGGGTCATTCCTTTTCTTAGGACCTACAGGTGTTGGTAAGACAGAACTTTCAAAGGCACTTGCTGATGCGATGTTTGGAACAGATAATTCACTAATAAGGGTTGATATGTCTGAATATATGGAAAAGCATACAGTATCTAAGCTTATAGGTTCACCTCCAGGATATGTCGGATATGATGAAGGTGGACAGTTAAGCGAAAAGGTAAGAAGAAATCCGTATTCTGTAGTGCTTTTTGATGAAGTTGAGAAAGCCCATCCGGATGTGTTTAATGTGCTTCTTCAGGTACTTGATGATGGACACATAACAGACTCAACAGGAAGAGTAGTCGATTTTAAGAATACGGTGATTATTATGACATCAAATGCGGGTGCGGAAAACATAGTTGCACCTAAATCTCTTGGTTTTGCTTCATCGTCTACAGATGAACAGATTCACGATGATATGAAGAATAAGGTTATGGATGAGGTCAGGAGAATGTTCAGACCAGAGTTCTTAAACCGAATAGATGACATTATAGTATTCCATATGCTTAAGAAAGAACAGATAGGACAGATAGTTGATATTATGATGAAAACTATCAACGACAGGATTATGGAACAGATGAAGCTTTCTGTAGAACTTGATGATGATGCTAAAGCATATATTGTTGACAAAGGATATGATGCAAAATATGGAGCACGTCCATTAAGAAGAACTATCCAGAATGAGATTGAAGATGAACTCGCAGAAAGAATTCTTGAAGGAAAGATAAAGGCTGGTAACAGAGTATTAGTTACAGTTAAAGATAAGAAGCTTGATTTTGTTTTGAAAAGAGGATATAACAGATAAAAGTTAACAAATAATACTAGTAAAATACTAGCACTTTTATACAATTTGATGTATAATCAGAATATGAATAATTATTATGTTTCTTAAAGTAATCTGTTGGTTATATTTGTGATACATAATAAAATCGTAAAAAACGCAGGAGGACAATAATATGCCAGTAATTAACGAGTTGATTCGTTCAGAAAAGGATGGAACTCTTAGCTTTGGTAATTATGAGCTGGATACTAAGTCTAAGTTATCGAATTTCGAACATTGTGGAGATACTTATAAGGTTAAAACATTCAAGGAAATAACTAAGTTAGAGCGCAATGGTTCTTTCGTATATGAGTCAGTACCAGGAACAGCTGTTATGAACTTTAAGGCGACAGATACAGGCTTATCATTCAAAGTAGAAGGCAGTGAAGATGCACAGATTACTGTAGAGCTTGAGGAAGGTGCTTCATATAATGTAACAATTGATGGTGCATTTGAAGGCAGTATGACTACTAATATGGGTGGTAAGATAGTTCTTTCAGTAAGTCTTGAGGAAGGCAAAGCTGTCGGAGTAGAAGTAGTTAAAGCATAAAGTGTATGATTATTAATACAATATAACAATTAAATTGCTGCACCGCGCATAAAGTCATAGTCTGACCAATGCTGGTGCAGCATTTTATTTAAGTTGCAAGGAGGGAAAAGTGGCAAAAAGTAAAAATACAGCTTTTTTTTGTAGCGAATGTGGGTATGAATCATCTAAATGGTATGGCCAGTGTCCTGCTTGTAAGGCCTGGAATACATTTGTTGAAGAACCTGTAGCGGGTAAGACGGCTGTAAAAGGGTTGTCGGTGGTAAGAAAAGATAGTTTAACTAAAGCAAGCCATCCAGTAAGTCTGAAAGAAATAAGTACAGAAGAAAAAGAGAGAACACTTACAGGGATTAAAGAGCTTGACAGAGTACTTGGTGGTGGTATAGTCCAGGGCTCACTTGTTCTGGTTGGAGGAGATCCCGGGATAGGTAAATCAACACTGCTTCTTCAGATGTGTTATAACATTTCAGATACGAAAGATAAGGTTTTGTATATATCAGGTGAGGAATCTCTGACACAGATTAAGCTTAGGGCCGAAAGAATAGGTGAATGCAGCGATAATCTGAAAATACTATGCGAAACCAATCTGGATATTATAGAGCAGGTCTTAAAGAAAGAGATGCCTAAGGTTGTTATTATAGATTCCATACAGACTATGTACAGAGAAGAAATATCTGCTGCACCAGGAAGTGTGTCGCAGGTAAGAGAAAGTACATCTATTCTTATGCAGTTGGCAAAAGGGTTGGATATAACCATATTTATTGTAGGACATGTAACTAAGGAAGGTGTAGTTGCAGGACCAAGAGTGCTTGAACATATGGTTGATACAGTGCTTTATTTTGAAGGTGACAGATATGCATCATATAGGATTTTAAGAAGTGTAAAAAACAGATTTGGTTCAACTAATGAGATAGGGGTTTTTGAGATGCGTCAGGATGGTCTTGTTGAAGTGGCTAATCCGTCTGAATATATGCTTAACGGAAGACCGGAGGGAGCCTCAGGTTCAGTTGTTGTGTGTCTTGTTGAAGGAACAAGGCCGCTTATGGTAGAAGTGCAGGCACTTGTATGTGATTCTAATTTTGGCATGCCAAGACGTACAGCAGCAGGCACGGATTATAACAGAGTGAATCTTCTTATGGCTGTTCTTGAAAAAAGAGCAGGAATGAGAATGTCATCAAGTGATGCGTATGTAAATGTTGCAGGTGGCATAAAGGTAACGGAACCGGCTCTGGATCTTGGAATTGTTATAGCACTTGTGAGCAGCTTCAGGAATAAAGAAATTGACAGTAAAACAGTTATATTTGGAGAGGTTGGCTTGTCGGGAGAGGTAAGGGCTGTTACCCAGGTACAGCAAAGAGTGAATGAAGCTGTAAAACTTGGCTTTACGACATGTATATTGCCATCAGTCTGCTTGAAAAACATTAAAAATAATGATAAAATTAATCTTATTGGTATACATAACGTAAATGAAGCCATAAACCTGATATAATGAGCGCAAAAGAAAAGGAAGCAGACATTTACTTTTCTTGCGCCATTAACGAATGAACACAAATATAATAATATATATGGAGGAATACCATGGATAATAATAATCTGGTTAATGATTTATCTGGAATACTTGATGGACTTGATTCATCACAGGAACAGCTTGAAAAGGATGCATTTGATGTTATCAATTCATCTGATACATCGCTTAATCTTGTAAAGGAAAGTATATCGAGTGTTGAAGAAATCCTTAAAATGATAGATGAACTTAATGAAGTAGCAGAGGAATCAGCAACAAGAATAAAAGAACTTGAAAAGCTTTCTAAAGACATTGAACAGTTTGCTGGTGTTATATCATCTATATCAAACAGAACCAATATACTATCGCTCAATGCTTCTATTGAGGCAGCAAGAGCAGGTGAACATGGAAGGGGCTTTGCAGTAGTTGCAAGTGAAGTGCGTAATCTTGCAGCGCAGTCAGCTAAGTCATCAAAGGAAATAACTGATACCATAACTATGGTTCAACAGTCTGTAGGAAAAACAGTAGATTCTATGAAAAATATATATGAGAATTCAAACCAGCAGAAAGAAAAAGCGGATGAGATAGGAAATGTTCTCAATAAAGTTGTAGAGGCAGCATATACTGCTAATGAAGTTGCTAGAAATATAGAAAACGAGATCGCATATCAAAGAGAAATTACTGATAAGGCGAAGAATGTACTGATGTAGTATATAATTATATTAGTGATATTGATTGAATATAAGTAAATAAGGCTTTTATATGATGTGTGAAGGGGGATAACCATATGTATCAATGTCCTTGTTGCGGAGGAAGACTGATATTTGATATACCATCGCAGCAGCTGAAATGTGATCACTGTAGTAATAGCTTCAATCCATATGAAATAAGCAAAGAACATGATGCACAGGAAAGCGTTGAGTATGATGTTACTGTATTCAGGTGTCCGCAGTGCGGAGGAGAAATACTTAGTACTGATAATACAGCAGCGAATTTCTGTAGTTTCTGCGGCGCATCGACGATTCTTACCAGCAGGGTCACAAAAGAACTAAAGCCAGGGTATATCATACCATTTTCAAAAACAAAGCAGGACTGCAAGCGTGCATATAAAAGCATGATGCGTTATGCATTATTTGCGCCTGGGGAGTTGAAAGACGAGAAGTTTATAGATGGATTCAGAGGGATATATATGCCGTACTGGACATATTATATTGCACAAAAGGGTCCAGTGTGCCTTAAAGGTTCAAAAAGCCACCGCAGTGGCGATTATATATATACAGATCATTATGATATTACTGGTGATGTGGATTGCTATTATAAGGGACTTTCATATGATGCCTCATCATCTTTTGACGATGGTATAAGTGAAATTATAGCACCATATGATGTTAAGAATATGAAAGAATTTACACCATCTTTTTTAAGTGGTTTTTATGCAGATACAGCGGATGTTGCGGCGGATGTATACAGGATGGATGCAGAAGCTATAGCAGTTGATGAAACGTATAAGCATATTAAAAAAACTGCCCATCTGGGTTCTGTAAGCATTGACAGTTATCAGGGAAATATGGAAAGAAGGCTTGGAACAAAGGTAGTATCTGAAGACAGAGCGCTATTCCCAGTGTGGTTTTTATCTTATCGCAATAAAGACAGAGTCGCATATGCAATTATAAATGGACAGACAGGAAAAGTTGTTGCAGATCTGCCAGTATCACTTGTTAAATATTTCGTTGGTTCGGCTTTGCTTGCAATTCCGATATTCATATTGCTTAATCTTATGTTTACGATAAGACCGAAAGTAACACTTGTAGTGGCTTCTTTTATAGCCTTGATCACAATCATAATGTATGTGGGTGAATTGAAAAAAATATACATAAAAGACAAGAAACTAGATGACAGGGGAAGAATGTATGCTGGTTTGGGCTTGGAAGAAAATATGTCTTCCATGGATAAGCTAAAAGAAGATCAAAAGCTTGCTGACAGCATAGCTGATGCCGTGGAAGAAGGCAGAAACAGGAAAGATAAGAAAAAATGTTTATATAAAGAGAAAAGAGAAATTTCATGGACTATGAAGATTGCCATAATTGCTGTTATATTCAGCGGAGTTGTTCCGGTGTTATACACGTTACAGTTTGCGGCAATATTATATGGCGGCAGTACTGTATCTTTGGGTATGGGATTTCCTATATGTGTTACATGTTTTGCAGCAGGCGTTATACTTACTGTTACCAATCATAAGATATTTAAGAATGTATCGGGAAAGAATATATCTGGTAATATAGGCTCGCTTGCGGCTATGCTTATTGCGGCGGTGGTACTCTGGTTTAATCCGGTATCTGATATATATTACTATGCAGCTGTTATTGTAGAATTAATAGCTATAATATATACTGTTACGGATCTTATAAGATACTATAATATGCTTGCAACAAGGAAGCTTCCACAGTTTGATAATTATCGTGGAGGTGATGATAATGTGTGATAAGATATATAAGCATAACAAAATGAGCAGTATAGCTGTATTTTCTGCCACATTTATGATTATTGCTGCGATATTTTTGCTTCTCTCAGTGAAAAATGTAAGAGCAGAGGACGAAAAAGAATATAAGAATGTATATATTAATCCAGATACAGGATATGAAGTTATTATTGAAGATGATGCAGCACTTATGGCAGAGAATGATTATGAAGCACTGCTTGGACTTATGAAGCAGATTACATTATATGGAAATGTGATGCTGAAAACGATAGAAACTAACAATATGTCAACGGAAGGCTATATAAGAGCTCTGTATAATGAAAGATTCAAATCTAATAGTGGAACTATACTTGTAATAGATATGGATAATAGAAATATATGGATACATAGTAATGGTAAGATATATAATACTGTGACAAGCTCATATGCAGATACAATAACTGATAATGTATACAGGTATGCATCATCAGGTGATTATTATACATGTGCATATAAAGTTTTTGAGCAGGAGCTCGCGCTGCTTAAAGGGAGTAAAATATCTCAGCCAATGAAGTATATAAGTAACGCACTGCTTGCGATAGTTGCGGCTTTACTTATTAACTATGGTATTGTAAGAATGTATGTCAGAAAAAAAGTACCATCTATAAAGAAGATTATGAATGTTATATTGGTAAATAAAGCATTTGATAATTGTAAAGTAGTCCATACATACCAGAGCAAGACATATTCTCCTGTTGAATCAGATTCAGACAGTGGTTCATCAGGTGGAAGTTCATCAGGTGGCTCGTCAGGAGGTTCATCAGGTGGAGGCGGTGGTGGTGGACACAGCTTTTAAAAATAAGTTTCCAATACGTTTGTGTGTACACAAATGTATTGGGAACTTTTATTTTTTTATACATGCATAAAATGGTTTATCAGATAAAAATTAGGTGAAAATCAGATGGAAATCAGATGAAAAATCCAAAAAATCGTAAAAAATCCAGAAATGTTAAAATGAATAAAAACCCAGTGTTTATGCGGCTTTAATAGGATATTTTACAGCTACAAAATAAAAAAAATCAAAAAAATCGAAAAAAGTTGAAAAAAGTTGTTGACATATGTGAGGGGTGGTGATATTATAATCAAGTCGCCGCGATACGGCAGCGACAAAAACTTAAAGAAACACTGATGAATACAGGATTCTTTAAGAACTGAACTTTGATAACTGAACAGAAAGACAACCTTGAAAATTCTTTTTAGAATTTCGAGATGAGTACAATAATTCATTAGAATTAAGTATACATCTTTTGTGAACATCATTCAAGCAATTGAATGAATCCTTAAACACAGTATAAGGAAACTATTAAAGC
>JABLTP010003154.1_pt1 | contig 103372 bp, 76 predicted proteins | sample 7160111 | NCBI WGS metagenome assembly JABLTP01 (sample SAMN14651227, study PRJNA627086) | human gut metagenome | isolation source: feces | host: Homo sapiens
GTTCCCATTCCGAACACGGAAGTTAAGCTCCTTTACGCCTAAGATACTTGGTCGGTGACGACCTGGAAAAATCGGTAGATGCCGGCATCCTTTCTTTGAGGCGAATCAGTAAGATTCGCCTCTTTTTATTTGTCATGTTATCGGAAACCATAAAAATGGCTTGCAGGTTTTTCATCTGCAAGCCACTTTTTTATGCTGTTGATTTCAAGATGTTACTGTTTTTTCGGTTCTTGATGGCATTCTGCTAAATTTTCCTTTGGTGTTCCAAGGCTCAGCAGTGTTTTTGCAATACCATTTCCATAGTGGTTAATGGTTGTAATTGCAACATAAAAAATCTTCTGAATCTGCTCATAAGTCGGAACGGTTGCACCGCAGAACTGTGCCATCTTATAGCGGATTTCTCCGTCTTCAAAGTCCATATCAAAACAGCCGAGGTTGATTTCATAGTTTGCCCGTGTCAGAAATTCAGCAATTGCCGGACGAGCTTTTTCTTCTGCATGCAGCGGAAAAACAGAAATCATGCTGTAACCGTTTTTCCGGATGTCCATATAAATATCGACTCTGTGAATCTGAGAAGAAAGCATCATTCCGCTGCGAATGACACCATTTTCATTGCAAGGGATATAGTTCAATTCCTCTTTTGTGAAAAATTCCTCAACTGCGGTTGCAATTTCCGGTGAATAATTTTTTGCCATATTCGTATACGCTCCTTTTAGAATTAGAAGTAATATGCGGAAAATCCCGACATTGTATATAATATACCACATTTATGAAAAAATGTCAATCTGTTTCGTGAATATGATGAGACATTTTTTCTTGCAATCCCGGAAAAATCGAAACACTTCGCCGCAAAATCCCATGTACATAGGCAATCAATGTTCCATAGTTGGTGAACGGAACGCCAGCTTTCGCCGCCAACTCTTTTCGATACTGAATCACACGTGGCTGCAACATACATCCGCCGCAGTGAACAATCAGCCGATATGGGGTTAAATCATCCGGAAACGCATTCCCAGAAGTCCATGTGAAATCCAGCGTTTTTCCTGTGTATGTTTGTATCCAGTTCGGCAGCTTGACCGTTCCGATGTCGTTGCACTGTCGGTGATGCGTGCAGCCTTCAGAAATCAAAATGTGGTCATGATTCTGCAAATATTCCAGCGTAGTGGCGGCAGTTACTGCTTTTTGCAGTACATCATGGTAATGTGCATATAAGATAGAAAACGAAGTCAAAGCGATTTCCGGTGGAACAATCTGGTTGACCTGTTGAAATGCCTGGCTGTCTGTCACAACCAATTTTGGCGGCTGTTTTAATAGCGAAAGCGTTCGCTGCAACTGTTGTGGCTGAACAACCAAACAAATGGCTTCTTCATCTAAAATGGAGCGAATCGCCTGCACCTGCGGCAGAATCATCCGTCCCTTTGGAGCAGATTCATCAATCGGTGTGACTAATAAAATGATGTCGTCCTGCTGGACAAAATTTCCCAGCAGGGAATGGCTTGTTTTTTTCGGTGCTTGTTTCTGATAGTAGGCAGTCATTTTTTCTTTGAGTTCCGAAATGTGGAATCCAGTTTTTGCACTGACTGCAATTGCTCTATCTGGCAGCTGTTCCGGCATGTGCAGGTCGCATTGATTGTAGACCTCCAAAAAGGGAATCTGCTGTTGCTGCAAATCTGCTTCCAATTTTGTTTCCAGTTCTGTCTTTCCAATGGTGCTGTTAATGACAATGACAGCCAAATCCGTGCGGTGCAAAATTTCCTTCGTCTTTTGCATCCGCAGGCTGCCCAATGTTCCTTCGTCATCTAGCCCAGGCGTGTCGATGATGACAACAGCCCCCAGCGGGAGCAGTTCCATTGCCTTGCGAACGGGGTCAGTCGTTGTTCCTTGAATTTCTGACACAATTGACATGGTTTGATTGGTAATGGCATTCACTAAGCTGGATTTTCCAGCATTTCTTCTGCCGAAAAAGGCAATGTGAATGCGGTCAGCACTGGGTGTTTGCTGTAAACCTGCTTCCATGGAGCATCCTCCTTATAATAATGAACGTCGCATCAACATGGCATCTACAACGGTGATTTGTTGGTCATCGTTCCAGTCGGCACGATTGCCCTGTTCTGCGGTGAGCGATTCCAACCGCAGCAAATACCGATTCAGCAGAACCAAATCTGAAACCGTGGTAGTTCCATCTCCGTCCAAATCGCCCTTTGTGGAATCTGTTGCAGTATCTGGAACGAGCCAGTTTTCTGTTACAGAAATCATGCAAAGCATACGGATGGTGTCACCAAAATAAACATCTGTGCCATAGTCGGCAAGCGTGTCCCATAATGCCTGTTTCCAAGAAGATGCAGAATCTTCGCAGGCAGCAGCTACCAAGAACGGAGCAGTGAAACAGAGGTCATCATAATCCTGTGTTGGTGTGCCATCCAGTTTATATCCAGCAACGATATTTTCCGGATCGCTATTGGTTTCCGCCTGAATCCAGCTGTTCAGCTTGTGAATAACGGTCTTTACGGTATCATTTGCATCCTTTTCGGAAGGGTAGAGCAAATCCATTCCCAATCGCCACGGAGTCCGGCAGCTGTTATAGGCATATGTGCCATCTGTGACATCTTCCAAGAAGTTTTCCGGAGCTGGAACAAATTTCCCCGCTGCATTTTTTACGATGAAATCCGGCAGCAGTCCCGTGGATTGTTCAGCGGTGATGCTTTCTATTACTGCACATGTTCCATCATATAATTTTCCCCAGCGTTCATCGCCAGTAACCGCTTCAAAAACTGGGAAATATTGCAAAATAAAGTCAGAAGAACGGGTTGCGGAATAGTAAGAATCGCTCTGGTCACATTCATGCACCCAGTCGCCCAGTTGCAACAGCCAGTCCTCTTGATTCACTTCATAGTCCATAATATCTTGAATCATGGCAAGAGCCGTTTCCCGATAAGGGGTTTCCTCGCTAGAGCCCCAACGCTGGTCGGCCAACAGCAGCGAATAGGCAATATCCAAATCGCCATCCGTTGCAGAATCTGCATCTCCGCCCTGCATCGCTCCATCGGTTGCCCCGTCAATCAGAGCAGAACCATTGTCGCATTGCTGCCAGGACATCAGATTTTCACCAATATCGCTGAGATGTGCCCGATAATAGCGGTACATTCCATCGAATGTATCTTTTGCCTGTGCATCATAGTCCGCCATACAAACCGTAATCAGCATACCGTAGCCGTGTGCTTCAGAAACAGTGACTGGAACAGAAACACCATCTCCAGCATAGCGATTTTCTTCATAGGAAACATAATACTGTGGCTTGCCAGAGGAAATATAAGTGTCCTCGGTCACATAAGTTTTCTTCCATTGTTGATAGGTGTCCAGTAAGACTTGTTTCCGGTCAGCGTTAGCAGCCTGCACGGAAGTGAGCAGCGGACAGGCGGAAAGGGAAAATAATCCTGCCGAAAAAGCGGCGATCCATTTTTTTGCAGTGTTCATGGTGCATCTCCTTGTCTTTGAGGTGCAGTAGAATTAGAAGCGGAAATCTCGTTTTCCAGCAGCCATTTCTGCAATGTGTTCGGCTGCAATTGCCCGTACTTTTTCGTTTGGAATGTTCAGCAGTTCCTTTTGAATCAGGGCTTTTCCGATGGCACGAGTTTCCGGTTTTGCATAATCCTCCAAATATTCGTTTAATGTCATGAGGGCGTTCGGGTGGCAGCAGTTTTGAATCTGACCGCTCTTGCAGAGGGACATGAACCGGTCGCCGGTTCTGCCAGCCCGATAGCAGGCGGTGCAAAAGCTGGGGATGTATCCCAATTCCATCAGCCAGCGGACAACTTCATCTAAAGTACGGCGGTCGCTGACATCAAATTGAGCAGAATTTTCGGACTCTGGTTCTGGCGTATCGTATCCGCCAACACTGGTACAGGATGCACCGCTGATTTGTGAAATCCCCAGCTGCAACGCCCGTTCCCGAACCGCTTTTCCCTCTCGAGTTGACATAATCATACCCGTATATGGAACAGCAATCCGAATAACGGTGCAGATTTTTGCAAAGGTTTCATCGTCAATGCTATTATCGAATGCATTCGGGTCAATATCATCTGCGTGCTTGATACGGGGAACACTGATGGTGTGCGGACCTACGCCATAAGTTGCCTCCAGATGTTCTGCATGCATCAGCAAGCCAGCAAGTTCATACGGATATGTTTGCAGCCCGAACAGAACGCCCAGCCCGACATCATCAATCCCACCCTGCATGGCTCTGTCCATGGCTTCGGTGTGGTAATCATAATTGTGTTTTGGCCCTGCCGGATGCAGTTTTTCGTATTGCTCCTTGTGGTAGGTTTCTTGGAACAAGATGTATGTTCCAATTCCAGCGTCATGCAATTTCCGGTAATTTTCCACTGTAGTTGCAGCGATATTCACATTGACTCGGCGAATTGCTCCGTTTTTGTGCTGAATGTGATAAACGGTGTCAATGGATTCCAGAATGTATTCAATAGGGTTGTGCAGGGGGTCTTCTCCAGCCTCCAGAGCCAGTCGCTTGTGTCCCATATCTTGCAACGCAATGACTTCTCGTTTGATTTCCTCTTGCGTCAGTTTTTTCCGGCAGATATGCTTGTTTTTGGCATGATACGGGCAGTAAACGCAGCTGTTCACGCAGTAGTTGGAAAGATAGAGCGGAGCAAATAATACGATTCGCTTGCCGTAGTAGTCCAGTTTAATGGCTTCTGCTAATTGGTAGAGTTCTTCCCAGACGGTTTCCAATGGACAGGCAAGCAAAACAGAGGCTTCCCGATGAGTCAACCCTTTTTGTAAGCGGGCTTTGGCTAAGATTTCCTGAATCAGTGGAAGATTGTTTTTGTTTTCCTGTGCATAAGCAAGCGTCTGCATCACTTCTTCGTGGCAGAGAAATTCTGCTGCTTTTGTGGAGTTTGGAAGATACATCGTTCTCTCGTCACCTTTTTTCCATAAAGTGCAGCCGAAAGCGGCTGTCTGATTGTTATTATACCATGCAGCGGATACTTTGTCAATGAATCCAATTCGCAATTGCTAATAAATGGAAGTCTAAACGTGAACTTGCATAAAAAGATATACAACTTTTGTGATGATTCTCCTTGACATTTTGTACAAATTATGGTATCCTTATAGTAATAACATTCATGTTCGATTTGGAAAACAGAAAGGATGGAACAAACATGAAGAAACAGGGAAAGAAAAACCGGATATTTGCCGGAATTGCCGCAGCGGTGATGGCAGTGAGTGCAACCGCAGTCGGCGTGCGTTCTTATTCTGCCAATGCAGCAGATTTGGAACTGGACAACTATGCAAAACTGCTGCAATATTCGCTGTATTTCTATGATGCAAATATGTGCGGGGACAAGGTAGGGGAAACTTCTGCATTCTCTTGGAGAGATAATTGCCATACCGGAGATGTCGCACTGGGCGGCTTTCACGATGCCGGCGATGCAATTAAATGCGGACAGACTGCCGGATTTACCGCTTCTACCTTGGGCTGGGCATATTATGAATACAAAGACCAGTTCCAGAAGACCGGAACGACTGCACACTTTAAGGTGATCAGCGATGAATTCAACGAATTCTTTAAGAGATGCACAACGCTATCTGGCGACACTGTAACATCGTTCATCTATGAAGTTGGCGAAGATGGATCAGACCATGCGAAATGGTGGGCTCCGGAACAGATGTGGGATCACGGCAGCAGTGAAACCTATTCCACGACGGATGGGGCAAGCGATATTGCTGCACAGTATGCCGCTTCTCTGGCACAGAGCTATTTGAATTTCGGCAACGAAGAAGATTTAAAATATGCGGTTGCTCTGTACAATTTTGCGACCAAATACCGGAAAATCACTTATGAACAGAACACCTATGCCAGCGGTGCAAAGGACGTGCAGGATGATATTTCCTGGGCAGCAGGCTGGCTGTATCTGGCAACTGGCGAAGAACCATACTTGACCGAAAACAGCAAGTATACACAAGTTAAAAACGACTGGACACAGGATTACTGCTATGCAAATTCTCAGTTGGGTGCAGCCATCATCAACGCTGAAATCACTGGAAACTGGAGTTTTGCAACCAACTACATCGGACAGAAAGTCAACGCAAACCAGAATCAGTTCTATGTCATGAACAGCTGGGGCAGTGCAAGATATGATGTTTTGATGCAGTACTGTGCGTTGGTCACTTCCAAATATGAACAGTCTGGCGTAGACTATACCGAATGGGCAAAGAAGCAGATGAACTATATTTTAGGTGACAACAATGCAAATGTTTGTCTGGTTGTTGGCTATAATGATGTTTCTGCAACCTCTCCGCACCACCGTGCAGCATCCAATTTGAAAGTAAGCGATGACTGGCATGAATGGAACTCTTGGGATGGAAAGTATTCCTCCAGCAATGGACACGTATTGTATGGTGCATTGGTTGGCGGCCCGACCAGCACGGACTTTACGACCTATAAAGACAATGCAACAGATGCCACTTCCAACGAAGTTGCAATTGACTATCAGGTCGGCTTAGTTGCAGCAGCAGCAGGTTTATATGACAAGTATCAGACCGGCAGTGTTGTTGCACAGATTGGCGACGAAGTAACTGTATATCCGGATGAAGTAGCAGCTGCAAACGGCGGAGAAGTTACCACTACTACCACAACAGAAACCACAACCACTACCACAGAAACAACGACTACAACGGAAGAAACTACCACCACAACCGAAGAAACCACAACGACACCAGAAGAAACGACTACAACACCGGAAGAAACCACCACCACAACAACAGAAGAAACAACTACCACACCGGAAGAAACCACGACTACAACAACCGAAGAAACGACAGTTACAGAAGAAACAACAACAGTTTCCGAAGAAACTACAACCGAAGAAACCACCACAACAACTTCCGCAAGCGTTCTGCCGGGTACAAATGTTGGGGATGTCAACTTGGATGGAAAGGTAGACCTGCTGGATGCAATCTGTTTGAATAAGTATCTGGCACAGCAGATTACCTTGACACCAATTGCAATTGCAAATGCAAACTGCGACCAGAAAGATGGAACAGAAACAATCGATGATAAGGATACATCTGTTTTGATGAAGTTTATTTTGGGCAGCGAAGATGTTAAGAATCTTCCATATGTTGGATAATTTCTTTTTTCATTTTTTCCTCTAAGCGAAACGTGTTCGACAATGATTGTCGGGCACGTTTCTCGTTTTTTCGGAGCGGAACATTTACAATTTTTTCTTTACATTTTCCTATTTATCTTGTATAATAAAAAGAGAAGGGATGCTTTTTGTGAAGGGAGAAAGCTTTATGAAAAAAATTTTGAGAAAAGGAATTTCATGTATATTATCCATGCTGGTATTGCTGCAAGGTTGGCTGTTCGTGCCGAATGGTGCAGCAGCGTTGGAAGAGGACTGGAGTCCGGAAACCACCACCGCAGCGACTACAGAAAACGTGGGACAAGTGCAGGAATGGGAGCAGTTTCAGTATCAGGTATCTGAAAATGAAGTTACGATTGTCGGGTATGTAGGGACGATTGAGGGCACTTTAGAAATCCCTGCAGAGATTGACGGCTTGCCTGTCACACGAGTGGAAGATGATGCATTTATCAAACAAAATCAATTGGTGGAAGTTGTGATTCCAGCCAGTGTGATTGAAATCGGCAGCACAGCGTTTCATGATTGTGAGAACTTGCAGGTTTTCACCGTTGCCGAAGAAAATCCAGTGTATTGTGTTAAAAATGGGCTGCTGTTGGATAAGGGCGAAAAAGTTTTGATTCGCTGCCCCAGCGGACGTTATGGAGAAGTAACTGATATTCCAAATACGGTTTTTTTAATTTCAGATGCAGCGTTTGCAGATTGTTCTTCTTTGTCCAAAATTGAATTGCCCATATCGGTTCTTTCAATTGGAGCAATGGCATTTTCTAATTGTACTGCCTTGTATGACATCACACTGCCAAAGGACTTGCAGACAATTGGAGATGGTGCATTTATGAATTGTACCGCCATTCAGCGAATGATATTGCCGGAGAATCTGCGTCGAATCGGCATGATGGCATTTTCCAACTGTCAGTCTTTGTCAGAAGTGATCGTTCCATCAGGGGTGCAGACTTTGCCGGATTCTGCCTTTGCAGACTGCATTGCCTTGCAGCGAGTGACATTATCAGAAGGATTGACGAATATTTCTGTTGCTGCTTTTAGAAATTGTACGGCTTTGCAGGAAGTGCAGCTGCCGGATACTTTAGAAAGTATCAAATCCAATGCATTTGAAAATTGCAGTTCCTTGCAGAGAATGCACTTTCCGGCAGCTGTTTCAGAACTCTCAGCCAATGTATTTTCGGGCTGTATTTCGTTGTCAGAAGTGACAGTTGCAGCAGAAAATCCATATTATACGGCAGTTGATGGGGTCTTGATGACAGCTGACCAAGCAACATTGGTTTACTATCCGCCGTGCAGTTCACAATCCGATTATACCATTCCGGAAACAGTAAAGACCATTGATAGCTATGCATTTCAAGATGCCATGCAGCTGCAATTTTTGACCGTTCCGGAAACAGTTGAAACGATAGAGCCGTATGCTTGTTATGATGCCAATTCTTTGAAAGAAGTGATGTTAAACGGTGCATCTGTTATTTCGGCATATGCATTTCAGTCTTGTGACCAGTTGGAAGCAGTTGTATTCGGCGATGGCGTGCAGGAAGTGCAGACGGGTGCATTTTTGGATTGTCCGTCTTTGAAAAGCATTATTTTGCCGAAAACAATTACAACAATTGAAGACTATGCATTTGGCTATCAAACAGATTCTGCGGAAGCAGGTACGTATTCTATGGTAAAAGGCTTTTTTATCTGCTTTTATAAATATACAGCTGGTGCATACTATGCAGCTTTGAACGGATTCGATTCACTTTCATTGGATGATGTGATTACGACCACAACCACAGCTGTTTCTGCGAATGTTACTACAACAACTGAAACCAAAACCGAAACAACAGCAAGCAATCAGACAACAGCAGCCGTTACAACAGCAGCACTTGAAACGACAAGCAAATTAGAAACAAGTCAAGCAACAGCGACAAAAGCAGAAACAACGGCAGTTGTCACCACAACAACAATCGCTGCAACCACAAATCGACCAGAAACCAGCATTGTTTCAACAACAACACCACAGTTTGGCACAACAACGACCACCACAACCCATCAGCACGGCGGAACGGCTACCACTGTAACGACAGGTGTAACAACGCAGACAACAGCGGTTACAGGGCAGACAACGCAAGTTACAACGGAACTGAAAGGTGACTTGAATTTAGATGGACGACTTTCCATCGTAGATGCGATTCGGGTATTGACCTATTATGCAAAAATGGCATCCGGACAAGCAGCATATTTGTATTCAGAAGACCCTGATGTAGAAGAAGCTGCAAAAAGACGGGTGGATATGGATGGAAATGGAAGAATTGATACGACAGATGCTGTTGAGATTTTAATTATTTATGCAAAGACTGCAGCTGGACAATTATAAAATAAAAATAGAACAAAATCTGATTTTTCTAAAAAAACGGATACACCAACCAGATTTTTTGGTTAGAATCCTGGTAAAATTGCAAAAAATAAATTGACTTTTGATGCAAGTTGCTGTATAATAAAAGCAGTTCATCCGTTTTTTATGAGATCAAATGATACAGAAAGGAAAATCAGAATGAAACAGAAAAAACATGTTGGAAAACGTCTGCTTGCAGGATTGTTGGGAGCAGTATTGTTGCAGACAGCAGTCAGCATTCCATCCGGATTACAGGCATCTGCTGCGGACGAAGTGGAGTATAATTATGCGAAAGCATTGCAGTATTCCATTTATTTCTATGATGGCAATATGTGCGGAACAGAAGTTGCCGAAAATAATCGCTATCAGTGGCGTGGCAACTGTCACACCTATGACGCACAAGTGCCGTTGCAGCCAATGGGAGAAGATAAAGTCGGCACGAACTTGTCGCAATCGTTCATCGACCAGTATCGGGACATTCTTGATCCGGATGGTGATGGCTATGTAGATGTTTCCGGCGGATTCCATGACGCTGGCGACCATGTAAAGTTTGGTATGCCGGAAAACTATGCCGCTTCTACCTTGGGCTGGGGCTATTATGAATTTCGGGATTCCTACAAAAAGACAGGACAGGATGACCATATTGAAACAATCTTGCGGTATTTTAACGATTATCTGATGAAGTGCACGTTCCGAGATGAAAATGGCGAAGTCGTTGCACATTGTTATCAGGTGGGTGATGGCGATATTGACCACGCTTATTGGAACTCTCCGGAAGTAGATACCATGGCAAGACCTGCCTTTTTCCTGACAGGCGACAAACCGCAAACCGATTATGTTGCCTCAGCAGCTGCTTCGCTGGCAATCAACTATTTGAACTTTAAGGATACTGACCCAGACTATGCAGCACAGTCTTTGGACTATGCAAAAGCACTGTTCCAGTTCGCAAAGAGCCATGAAAAGCAGCTGAGTGACAATGCAGACGGCCCGAAATCCTATTATGTATCTTCCAAGTGGGAAGATGATTACTGCTGGGCAGCAGCATGGCTGTTTAAAATCACTGGCGATGAAAGCTATTTGCAGGAAATTTACCCGTATTATGACTACTATGCAGCACCGTGCTATGTATATTGCTGGAATGATATGTGGAACGGTGTGCAGTGTATTTTAGGCGAAATTTCAGAGGATAAGCCTGCCAAGGAAGGCGAGCACGTTTATCCGCAGTTTATTGAAAAGTACAAGGAAGCTGCTGAAAAATCGCCGTATGAAGAAATGGATTGCTGGGCATCCGTTGCAAAGGCAATCACCACTTATATGACAGGCGGTGTCGGAACGATTACACCGGCAGGCTATTTCTGGCTGAATACCTGGGGCTCTGCCCGATATAATACTGCTGCACAGCTGTGTGCACTGGTTTATGACAAGTACAACAACAATGGAAAACCATCCGAATACAGCGAATGGGCAAAAGAACAGATGCAATATTTGATGGGCAACAATCCGATGAATCGGGCTTATATTGTCGGATATAGCGAGAATGCTGCAAAGTATCCGCATCACCGTGCAGCTTCCGGCTTAACCAGAGCAGAAGATACCAGAGAGCAGCGTCATGTTTTGTATGGTGCATTGGTTGGTGGGCCGGATGCCTCCGACAAGCACAATGATATTACCGCAGACTGGATTTATAACGAAGTAACCATTGACTATAACGCAGCCTTTGTCGGTGCAAGTGCGGGATTGTATGCATATTTCGGCGATGACTCCATGCAGGTAACGCCAGATTTCCCACCGAAGGAAGAAAACAACGGAGAAGAAGGCGGCGGCAATAACTACTGGGTTGAAGCATTTGCAGTCAATAACCCGTGTGCAGGCGGAGCAGGAACAACAAAGATTTCTATGAAAGTCATGACCGATTCCATTACGCCGAGAACAGATGTTACGGTTCGTTATTTCTTCAATACAAAGGAAATGACCAATCCAAGTTTGGTACAAGCAACAGAATTGTATGACCAGGCTGCAACGGAAGCAGCACCAGCAGACGGCGTAATTTCAGGGCCGTTCCAGTATGATGCATCCTATGACCCGAATATCTATTATTTTGAAGTGGCATGGGATGGCTATACCATTGCAAATTCCAACAAGAAATATCAGTGCTCGGTTGGCTTGTACTATGGCGATCAGTGGGATGCCTCCAACGACTGGAGCTATCAGGATTTGCCAGTCTTGACTGATTCGGAAATGTTCGGCGATGGCAATGAAGTGAAGAGTGATTATATTTGTGTTTACGCTGGCGGTGAACTGGTTGGCGGTACAGAGCCGAATGGCAGCACACCAAAACCAGCAGAAACAACAACATCCACAACAACAGCTACCACTACAACAACCACAACTACGACAACTGTAACGAATGCAACAACCACAGAATCTGAAGTTTCTACAACTTCTGCAACAGAAGTTACCACTACAGAATCCAAGCCAGCTACTACGACATCTCTGACAGAAGCAACTACTACAGAATCCACAACCACAGCGACAACAGAAGCAGGTGCTGAAATTTATTATGGAGATGTGAATCAGGATGGCGTTGTCGATTTGGCGGATGCAATTGTTATGAATAAGGCATTGGCAAATGTCATTACATTGTCAGAATCTGCCGGAAAATGTGCAGATTGCTATGATGATGGCATTCTTGATGATAAAGATGCAACCATTTTGATGCGGTTTGTCATTGGAAAAATTAACGATGTGCCATCTAAAGAATTGTAAGATTTCGAATTTTGCAATTCATCGCAAAAAAGAAGGGAATTATTCAACATGAAATCAGAACATCTGACAGAAGTCAAGCAGATTTTAAAACAGCATCAATTCAAAAAGTTATTTTCCGGTGATACAGAAAATACGTTTATCCAATTTTTCCGGTATTGTTTTGTTGGCGGTTTCGCAACGGTAGTAGACTGGGCATTGTCCTCGCTGCTGTTTTATCTGGCCTTTTCCGGTTCTGGCTATGCAGCTCTCTGCAATGGCTTGTCATTCGTTGCCGGATTGCTGGTCAACTATTTTCTTAGTACATTCTGGATTTTCAAGCAATCCAAAATGCAGAACCGCTTTTTAGAGTTTCTCTCGTTTGCGGCGATTGGCGTTGTGGGATTGCTATTGACCATCGGCATTACAAAGGGGTTTGCTTGGGCGTTGGCAGATGTGACAAGCTTGTATCAGATTTTGAGCAAGGTCGTTTCCACAGCAGTGGCATTCTTCTGGAACTTCTTCGCAAGAAAGTACCTGCTGTATACAAAGAAAGAAGCATAAGAATCTATATTTTTTAAAATTGACGGAAAGAAAGGTGTGAAGCGATATGAAACTGTTGTTTATTGGTGCGACCCATGAAGTCACCGGCAGCTGTACCTATCTGGAGGCGTGTGGAAAACGCATCTTGATTGACTATGGCATGGAGCAGGGAAGAGATGTCTATGAGAACATCCGTGTTCCCTGTGCTCCATCGGAAATTGACTATGTATTCTTGACCCATGCCCACATTGACCACTCTGGCTTGCTGCCGCTGTTGTATGCAGGCGGATTCCGTGGGGAAATTCATGCCACACAGGCAACCGTTTCACTTTGCCAGATTATGCTGCGAGATAGTGCCCACATTCAGGAATTTGAAGCAGAGTGGCGAAATCGAAAGGCAAAACGCAGCGGTGGCGATATCTATACACCGCTTTACACCATGCAGGAAGCGTTAGGGTCGCTGGAACACTTCGTTCCGCATCCTTATGGAGAGAAAATTTCCATTGCAGATGGCATTACGATCCGGTTTTTGGATGCTGGACATCTGCTCGGATCGTCCAGTATTGAAATTTGGCTGGAGGAAAACGGTATCAGTAAAAAGCTGCTCTTCTCTGGCGATATCGGGAACTTCCATCAGCCGTTGATTCGTGATCCACAGTATGCCGATACTGCGGATTATGTCATCATGGAATCCACCTATGGCAATCGCCTGCATGAAAAGCCAAAGAATTATATTCAAGATTTCGTGCAAATTCTGCTGGAAACCTTCCAGCGGGGCGGAAGCGTCATTATTCCATCGTTTGCCGTGGGTAGAACGCAGGAATTGCTGTATTTTCTAAAGCAAATCAAAGACCAGAATTTGCTTGGGAAGTATCAGGATGTTCCGATTTATGTGGATAGTCCGCTTGCCATTGAGGCGACAGAAATCTTTCAGCGAAACAAGGAAAGTTGCTTTGATGAAGAAGCCCTTGCCTATGTGCAGCGTGGAGAAAATCCCATTGGGGTATCTGGGTTGCGGACAGCGGTCACCAGTGAAGCCTCTATGGCAATCAATGCAGACACTCGCAGCAAGATTGTGATTTCTGCGAGCGGTATGTGTGAAGCAGGACGGATTAAGCATCACTTGAAGCACAACCTCTGGAAGCCGGAAAATACGATTTTGTTTGTCGGCTATCAGGCTGTCGGCACATTGGGGCGGCGATTGCTGGAGGGTGCAAACTATGTGACACTGTTCGGCGAATCGGTAAAAGTTGCCGCACAGATTCGGCAGTTGCAGGGTATGAGTGGCCATGCTGACCAGAAAGGGCTGGAACTTTGGATTCAGCACGTACAGCAGGTGAAAAAGGTCTTTGTCATTCATGGAGAAACAACCGCTGCAGATACATTCACTGCATTGCTGAATGAGCAGGGTATTTCTGCCTATGCACCCTATAGCGGAACAGAATTTGATGTGGCAAGTGGGCAGTTCTTGCATGAAGCAGAGCCGGTTTATCTGGAAAAGCCGAAGTCTGTAAAGGCATCTGCAACCTACGACCGCCTGCAAATTGCATTGGACCGTGTCACTGCTTATATTCAGAATGCACGTGGCTACTCCAACAAGGAATTGGCAAAGATGGCAGACCAGCTGACCCAGCTGTGCAACAAGTGGGAACAATAACGGGCTGTAATTGAATTTTGATACACGCAACACCGCATATTTTTGTGCGGTGTTGTTGATTTGATAAGAAAATAGGAGGACAAATACCATGGAACAGACGATGTTAGAAGCAATGATGAGCAGAAAGAGCGTTCGGAGTTATACCGACCAAATGGTATCTGATGCGGATATCGAGAAAGTGTTGAAGGCTGGACAGTATGCTGCAAACGGCAGAGGTCGGATGGCAACGAAGTTTGTTGTTGTCAAGAATCGGGAGATTCGGGATGAACTTTCCAAGATGAATGCGGATATTATGGGAACGACGAATGATCCATTTTATGGAGCACCAGTTGTCATTTGGGTGTTGGCTGACCGGAATGTGCATACTTATGTAGAAGATGGCAGCCTTGCCATTGGCAATATGCTGTTGGAAGCACATGCATTGGGATTGGGTGCTTGCTGGATTCATCGGGCAAAGGAAATGAGTGAATTGCCGGAGGGCAGAGCATTGCTGCAAAAATGGGGCGTTTCTGATGATGAAATCGGTGTTGGATGCTGCATTTTGGGCTATGCAAAGGGCGAACAGCCAGAAAAGAAGCCAAGAAGAAACGACCAAATTATCGTTGTAGAATAACGCAATTTTTTTCACGCCGTAGGCGAACTGCGGTCGAGCTGGCTCAGCTCGGCGAGGTGGTTTGTTAAGGAGGGCAAGCTGCCCTCCTTAACGAAGGTTTTGATGAAACGCAACGGAAATCTAAGAAAAATCGAAATAGAATCGCAATTGCCTTCAAAATCAGAAGGTTGTAATGAGATACAAGGGTTCAGGGGCAATTGCGATTCCCAAGGCAAGCTGGGGATGTGCCCCAGCCTTGCCGAACCGTACGCAGGAGGTTTTCCGAAGAGCAAAGCAGATTATTTTTCCCAGAGCACCCCCATCACATATAGTGAAATCATGAAAAAAACGTAAAAAAATATTGATTCTCTTGACAACCGCCATCAAAAGTAGTATAATAAGATTCCATGATGTGATGTCATGCTTTCAGAAAATAACAGGACTACTGTCTGCCTCAAGGCGGATGGGCTGCTGTATTTTATTGCGATTCTTCGGAATCGGTAAAAACAACAGAAAGAGGTGAAACTACATGAAAAAGGGACTGCACCCGACTTTTGAAAAGACCACCATCACTTGTCACTGCGGCAACGTAATGGAAACCATGTCCACCAAGAAGGACATCAAGGTTGAAATCTGTGCAAAGTGCCACCCGTTCTTTACCGGTAAACAGAAGCTGGTAGATACTGGCGGACGTGTTGACCGTTTCAAGAAGCGGTTTAATCTGGACAAGTAAGCGAACAGATCTTCTTCCCTGCGAAGAAACAGATGGTACGAAAACGGTATCTCATCTGTACGCAAACAGACCAACGGAGCAGGACGGTAAGGCATATGATTCTTACCGTCCTGTTTGTCTACATAAAACGATTGGAGGCGTTCCATGGGATACCGAACCATTGCACAGGCAGTGACTGCCTCTTTTATCGAAAAAAAATCAGAATTTATTGCAACATTAGTGCCGGTACAGACAGCAGACGCTGCCATTGCCTGTATTGAAGAAGTTCGCAAGGCGAACCGCAAAGCCCGACACAATGTTTATGCTTATATCTTGCGGGAAAACCATATGACCCGTTATTCCGATGACGGCGAGCCGCAGGGAACGGCTGGCGTTCCCGTCCTGAATGTCCTGCAAAAACAGAATCTCACCGATGTCTGTTGTGTGGTCACCCGTTATTTTGGCGGCATTCTGCTGGGCGGCGGCGGTTTGGTACGGGCGTATTCCCACAGTGCTGCACTGGCAGTGGAAGCAGCACAGATTCAGACAAAAATTTCCTGTCATCCAGTGACCTTAAAAATGGCATACTCTCTCTATGGAAAGGTATCCTATCAACTGCCACAGCTGCCCATTTTGCAGCAGAATGCGGATTTCGGCGATACGATAACTTTGTCGTTGCTTGTACCGGCTGGCTTAACAGCGTCGTTCCAAGCAGATATGATTGAACTGACAAACGGAGAAATTTCCATTCAGGTCGGGGAACAATTGGATGCAGATTTTGCGGAGGTTGCAGACCGGTTGCCGCCGGAACTGCTGTGATTCATAGGAAAACAACCACAAGAACGCCTTGTATGCGGAGAACGATGGAAGGCAGGTGACAGCAGATGGTTTCTGATGTGTTTCTGGAACAGCTGCGGAATGCGTGTCCGCTGGAAGAAATCGCACGCACTTATGTGGATTTGAAACGGCGTGGCAGAACCTACGTCTGCAATTGTCCGTTCCATTCGGAAAAAACACCGTCTTTTACGGTATTTCCCGATACGCAAAGCTTTTATTGTTTCGGCTGTGGGGCTGGCGGCGATGTCATCACCTTTATCCAGCAGATTGAAAATCTGGATTTTATGGATGCGGTGAAACTGCTGGCACAAAACAGCGGTATGACTGTTCCCGAACAGGGGGCAGATGAAAAACAGTCCCGTATGCGAAAGCGGATTCTCGCTGTGAATCGAGCCGCTGCCAATTTCTATTATCGAATGCTGACTGGCAGCGATAAACGGGGGCTGCAATATTTCATTCAGCGACATCTAACCACGACCACCATTAAAAAGTACGGGCTGGGCTTTGCTCCGGAAACTTGGGATGCTTTGAGCCGGTATCTGTTACAGCAGGGATTTACGGAAGAGGAACTGTTGCTGGCAGATGTTTCCCGTCGCTCCCGAAGAGGAACGCTCATTGATACGTTCCGAAACCGTGTCATATTTCCCATTGTTGATTTGCGGGGAAATGTGATTGGATTCGGCGGACGGGTGTTGGATGACAGCCAACCAAAATATTTGAATACTGCACAAACGCCGGTATTTGACAAGGGGAAAAACCTGTTTTCCCTGCAATTCGCCAAAAATTCCGTAACCACCACGCTGATTTTGGCGGAAGGGTATATGGATGTCATCGCCGTTCATCAGGCAGGGTTTGAAAATGTTGTGGCGACGCTGGGAACTGCCATTACACCCGACCAGGCAAGAAAAATTTCCCAGTATGCAAAAACAGTGATTATTGCCTATGACAGCGATGCAGCCGGGCAGGCAGCAACGCAAAAGGCGATGCGGCATTTTAGTGAAGTGGGGATTGAAACCAAAATCTTACGGATGCAGGGTGCAAAAGACCCCGATGAATATATTCGGAAATTTGGGGCAGAACGATTTCGGATGCTCTTAGAGGGTTCGGAGGATGCTATCAATTTCCAACTAGACCGCTGTGAAATGGGGCTGGATTTACAGACGGAAAACGGCAGGGCAACGCTGTTGCGGCGTGCCACAGAAGTTTTGATTCAGATTCCAGACCCTGTGACAAGAGAAGTTTACCTGATGCGAACTGCAGAAAAATGTCATATATCGGCAGATGTTTTGCGTGTGAGCGTCAATCGAAAGCAGAAAAATCGGCAGAAGATGCAGAAGAAAAAGGAATTCAGCAATCTGGTTGCACATACGGTAACGGCACAGCAAACCGCAGCAGATGTCAGCGGAATGGCAGGCAGTTCCAGAACGGTGCGAGCACAGGAACGATTGCTCTGTTATTTCCTGTCACAGCCGGAGCAGATTTCCAAACTGGCAGACCATTTGCAGCCGGAACAGTTTACCGTTCCATTTTATCAGAAGCTGTTTCAACTGTTGCTGGAGCACCAGCAACAGGAATCAGATGGCTGGATTTCCGCTCTGGGAATGCAGCTGACACCGCAAGAAATGGGAACGGTGAGCCGTCTGCTCAATTTAAAACAGACTTGTCCAATCAGTCCGCAGGAAGTGCAGGATTGTATCCAGCTGCTGCAAACCCATTTGGTGCAGGCGTTGGATTCAGATGCAGCCCTTTTGGAACTGGTTGCACAGAAAAAGAAGAAGAATCAAGCATGGCAATGATGCGGCATTGTCCGCCTTGGAAAGGAACGAGGAATCATGGAAGGAAAAACGACCATTGAAAAACTGATGGAACGGGGAAAGGCAACCGGAGAACTGACCACAAAGGAAATCAGTGATGCACTGGAAGAACTGGATTTCGATGTCGATCAGCTGAACTCTTTTTATGACACCTGTGACCGTTTGAACATCAAGATTATTGACGATACTGCACCAGAAATTTCCGGAAAAGGCGGAGATGCGGATTTGGTGGATGATTTAGAAATGGCACTTTCCACCGAAGGCATTGCGATTGATGACCCGGTAAAGGTTTATCTGAAAGAAATTGGACGTGTGCCGCTGTTGTCCTCCGATGAGGAAACGGAACTTGCCAAGCGGATGGCGGAGGGCGATACCAAGGCAAAAAATCGCTTGTCAGAAGCAAACTTGCGTCTGGTTGTCAGCATTGCAAAGAAGTATGTCGGCAGAGGCATGCAGTTCTTGGATTTGATTCAGGAAGGCAATTTGGGCTTGCTGAAGGCAGTTGAAAAGTTTGACTATACCAAGGGCTTTAAGTTCTCCACCTATGCAACATGGTGGATTCGACAGGCAATTACTCGTGCAATCGCCGACCAAGCAAGAACCATCCGGATTCCGGTGCACATGGTAGAAACGATTTCCAAGGTCAAGAAAGTTTCCAGCCAGCTGCTGCATGAAACCGGTCACGACCCATCTGCGGAAGAGATTGCAGAAAAGCTGAACATGCCAGCGGAACGGGTACGGGAAATCATGCGGATTGCACAAGACCCGGTTTCTTTGGAAACACCAATCGGCGAAGAAGAAGATAGCCATCTGGGCGACTTTATTCCGGACGATGATGCACCAGCTCCGGCAGATGCAGCTTCTCTGATGCTGTTGAAAGAGCAGTTGAATGATGTGTTGTCGACTTTGACTGATCGGGAAGCAAAGGTATTGAAGTTGCGGTTCGGTCTGGAAGATGGACGTTCCCGGACACTGGAAGAAGTGGGCAAGGAATTTGATGTCACCAGAGAACGGATTCGGCAGATTGAAGCAAAGGCACTGCGGAAGCTGCGGCATCCGAGCAGAAGCAAAAAGGTAAAAGATTTTCTGGATTGAGGCAGTCCGTTACATAGACGAGATGTTATCACCAGATGAGAGAATCAGTCCTGCGAGAGCAGGGCTGATTTTTTTATGTGGAAAAACAGATAAAATGTTGAAATGTTGATAGTGCAATATGATTTTTCTGCAAAATTCACAAAAAATTTTGATATAGTTGTTTTTTTTTTTTTTTTGTATGCTAAAATTTAATATATGCAGAAGAAGTCGCTTCTGCTGTTGCTGTATTTCCATTATTTTGTTGCGATATGCACGATAATGATAACAACAAAGCAAAGCTAATCAAAAAAGGAGAATATTAAAATGAAAACTTGCCCAAATTGTGGAGAAATGAACGGTGAAGCAAACGATAAGTGCTACAAATGTGGTGCGGATTTGTCAGAAAGATATTGTACATATTGTGATAAGGTTTACTCATCCAAAACGCATACTTGCCCAGCTTGTGGAAGTCCAACGGTTGTTTATGACGCTTTTACAATGAAGAAGCAGACGTATAACAATAGCAGTGATTATGTTGATACATGGATGTATGTGCTTGCGGTTTTAATTCCGATTGTGGGACTGATTCTTGGATGTATCCAAATTGGAAAAAATAATAGTACAGGCGGAAGAAATCTGATTATAGCGTCCATTGTATCAAGTGTTGTGTGCACAATTATATGGTACATAGCAGTATATGGTAGTATGTAATTAGAACGATAAAGAGAAGTAAAAATTATCTTTTTCGGCACAATTCCCGTTGTTTCGCTGCCGCCTGCAACAAAAGCAGCGTTGCCCCAACTAAAAACAGCGATGCAATGGGTGTTGTACGGCTATACTGCACCGCCGGAGCAGAAACGGAACAGATTTCCGGTGAAACAACGGCATTTGGGAACACCTGACAGCCAATCCAGCAGAATCCGGCTGCCAATCCTCCAGCCAACACTCGCAAGGACAGCATCCAGCACAGGGAAAGCCGTCCACCCGTGATGGTGAAAATCTGTAAATGTACGCAAATACCGCCGAAAGCGAGCAGAGCTGCAAAAAGTGCCAGTAATAATGGCGTATTTGGAACAAGCTGCGTCAGAGCAGTAATTTCCAGACCAGCAGACAGCAATCCCTCGGCGGTATTTTTCGGGAATCTCCATTGCAGCGGAATGGTGAGCAGGTCATATAGTCCGGAAGCCTGTGCAACGGTCATCAGACAGCGGAAAAATAAAATCATCGCACACATTTGCAACAAAGCTGCACCAGATTGCGTGACAGTTTCCACGAGTGTTTTCGCCTGTAGGCGTTGGAGGGAAACAGTTGGCAAGTTGGGCAGCTTTAAAAATCGGCAGGCAATTATAAATAGACTGAAATTTGCAAGCAAAATCGACCCAAACAGCAGCCAACAGCCAGGTGTTCCAGCCTGAGCGGAGAGTGTCCCGAAGAGAAAAGCAGGGCCGCTGCCAAAACAAATGCCGGAGAGAATGGCAGCTTGTTTGGGGCGAAGTGTTCCGTTTTGCAGTTCATTGTCCAGTAATTTTGCACCGATGGGATAGCCGCCAATTTGACTGAGCAGAAAAATTGCAAGGCATACATCCGGAATCCGCAGCACATTCTGTGTGAAGCGGTGCAGCGGTTTCAGTAGTAGCATATGGGCGTTTGTGCGGATGAGCAGCTGTGCGAGAATCATCATTGCATAGAGCGAGGGCAGAATGACTTGCAGACAGAGAAAAACGCCCTCTGCAAGTGCCGTATGAATCGGAGCGGCATAGACCAGACAGCCAACAGTCAATAATAATAGAAGGATGCAAGTGCCAACGGTCAAAAAAATCCCTCTTTTCTGTGAAATGGAGTGGGGCTTGATGGTGTAGGTTCTATGTTATCATAGCGATTTTTCGTGAAAAATATGCCAAATGATTCGAGTACTTTTTTCTTTCTGCATCGCATATAGTGCAATGAGGTGATGGCGGTTGTTGGAACGCTGGACAGAATGGGGGCGGAAATGGTTTCATTTACAGCCCATGTTGCATGTTGCTGGCAATCAGGAACTTCGGATTGAGAATTGTCGGCACATTTTAGAATATAATGATATTCGGATTGTCATTCAGACGCAGGATTTGCAGATTTCCGTCTGGGGCAAGTCGTTGCAGGTGGATACTTACGCAACCGATGGCGTTTTGATTCACGGAACGCTGCAAAGCATTGAATTGGAACAGAGGGGAGGACGCTGCAAATGAAACGCCAAGCCGCAGAAAAACGGGGACTGTGGGGGCAGGTGTTCGGCGTTGTCCGAATTGCTGCACAGGGGAAAAAGGGAACGGCATTTTTCGATGCTCTGCGTGCAAAGCATGTTCGCTGTTTTGGGCAGCAGATAGAAAAAGATACCGTGCAAGGCGTGATATATGCCAAAGACTGCAAGAAAATGCGGAAGCTGGCGGAACAATATGGAATGGTCGTCACAGAAACGCCCTGCAAAACGCTGCAATTTTTCCTCTGGCAGCATCGGCTGCGGTTTGGAATCCCTATTGGAATGATACTGGCAAGCTGTTTTCTGATTTACTGTTGCAATGTCGTGATGTTGATTGAAGTACAGGGAAATACGACCATTTCCAATGAAAAGATTTGTGCAGTGTTGGAGGAATGCGGCGTAAAAAGAGGTTCGTTTATGGGAACAGTGCCATTTCGCCGCTGTGAACATCAGCTGCGGGCAGCAATTCCGGAATTGTGTCGGGTTGCCATGCGGCATACTGGAAATCGGTTGGTAGTGGAAGTGACAGAAACACCGGAAGAAGTTGCACCGCTAGAAAAGCGAGTACCCTGTAATATCGTGTCTGCGTATGATGCAGAAATCACGAGCGTTACAGTGCGGAGCGGACAACTTCTTTGTGCAGTAAAAGAACCTGTGCAAAAGGGAACATTGCTGGTCAGTGGCGTGCAATTAGATGAAGAGGGAAATATTCGCTTCCGTCATGCCATGGCAGATATTGAGGGTATTTATCAGATAGAAGAAACCTTTTCCTGTGCGTATGAACAGACGATTCGTACTAGTTCCGGACGAGAGCAGACAAAGACGAGTCTGGATTTTTTCACGTTGGAGTTGCCACTTTCCAAATCGCAAAAGCCTTATGCTTACGGGCAGACGATGACGGAACGAACACCGTTGATGATTTTTGGAAAGTCGCTGCCGATTGCAATTTGTCAGGAAACCAATCGAGAATATACAGAAACGGTCTTGCAATTTACACCAGAAGAAGCAAAACAGGACTTGGAACAGCAAATTCAGCGATACGAGCGAAATTTTTTGACGGATGTAGAAATTTTAGAGAAACAGGTGACGGATACAGAAAAAGAAACGGCACTGTGCAGCACCGTTTCTTATACGCTCAAAGGAGAGATTGGCGTTTCTAAAGAAATTTTTGCAAAGGCGGAACATTAAAGCATGAACCAATTAAAATTGTTAAACATCCTGTTTCAGCAAGAACCGATTCAAGGAAATCAAGTCGGTTAAATCGACCGTGTTGTTTTTGTTCCAGTCTGCATTCTCTGTGACAAGAATCGTTTTCGGGTCTAACAGATACCGCCGAATCAGCATGGAGTCTAAAATATTGGTCATTTCATCTCCGTTTGCATCGCCCTTGATGGGGGATTCTGTCGGGGTTGTAGGGTCTGTTGGGTTGGTAGAACCGCCATAATAGTCGCCCAGAGAAATGCCATTTGCTCCTAAAGCAGTCTGATGGTCTAAGCTGATGAATTTTCCGCTATCTGTCTGCCAGAGAGCAGGCTCTACAAGAGCATATTTATCTTCATCCCATTTTCCAAAGTTGTCATAGACTAGTCCACCGGTATCGCCAGAGTTTTCATTGAAGCACCAGAATGTGTGGTGAATATGATTTTCAATCATCAAATCCCGCAGTGCGAGCATCCATTTTTGATTAGAACCGTCTGGGTCATGCTGGGAGTCGATAAATCCGCCCCATTCGCCCATCAACAGCGGTGCAACCTTTTCATCTAACAGGTAGAACCAGTTGTCATACCAGCAGTCTTTGAGCAGGGTTTCTTTTGTGAAGCCCTCGTAGAACCATTTCTGCTGGTAAACCAATGGGCCATAGTCGTGCGGAGAATAAACCAGCTGGCTTTGATATTCGCCCAAGTCAATTGGATTTTCTTTTGCTCCTCGGAAATTTCCGCCCCACCAAGTGCCATAATAATATTCAGTGTTGGTTGTCCAGTCGATTGCCGGAGCTGTCCAGTCATAGCCTTCTTTCGGATAGACTTCGACCCCTTCTACCATAACCAGCAAGTTTGGATTTTCTTTCAGAACGTGTGCGGCAGCCTGTTCCGCTGCATATTTCCAGTTATTCTGGTCGGTGGTGTCGTCCCACTTTGCCATTTTGTCAGGGACATCTGCTTTTCCGTGCGGTTCATTTTTCAGGTCGATGGCTAAAATCGTATCATCATCTTTGTAATAGTCTGCGAACCAAGACAGTGCCTCGAACCAATCCTCGGTACTGAATTTATCGGTATACCAGAGGTTGACTTGATGCCCAGCAGAGGCAGTTTCTGCACTGTGAATATCAATCATAATTTTAATGCCCAGCTCTCGACACCAAGCAATTGCCTGATTCCAGATATCGAAGCTGTATTTTACCGTTCCGCCGACAACACCCTCTTTGGTCAGTTCTGGGTTTGTCCATTCGTTGACTTTTGGCGTTGCTGGGTCAGGATCGCCGTTTTTCCATTGCAGCAGCAGTTCCGTAGAAACCGGAATCCGCAGCAGGTTAAAGCCGTGGTCGGCGATTTGCGTCAGCATTTCGTGCATATTTTGCGACCACACGCCATCAAATACCTGACTGCCAACATTATAGCCGAACCAGTTGCAGCCCGTCAGCCAGACCGGATTCCCGTTTCGGTCAACGATTTCCGCATTGTCATTGACGTGCAGCCAGTCATCGTGCCAAGCATCTGGCTCTGCGGCAGCAGATACCGCCGGAGCGATGGCAGAACCTGTTCCCAGCAGCAGAGCGGAAACCGTAAAGATGGCACATAATTTTTGTAGAAATGTCCGTTTTTTCATGAGAAAACCCCCTTCATTTTTTTGCGAATTCACTAATTTTATCTTATCATGTTTTCTTTTTTCTGTCAAGAATTTTTTGTGCTGGACATTATTCTGTCATGATAAATAAGAATTATTCTCAAATGAAAACAATTCTTGATAGTGCTTGCAAAATTGCCGGAGATGGTTTATAATAGAATCAGAAACCATTCATTTTTATCTGGTCGATTTTGGAGGTATGGAACAATGACAGTATATGATTCGATTCCTGTAACCGTTACGGGCGGAACGCTCTCAGATGCAGAGATTGCCGCATATGTGAAGCACAGCAAGAAAACCTATCCGAACCGGAAGATTGAACAGCTTTCCATTCAGGTGGACGGAGATTTTGTAGACCTGCGATGTCAGTTTGCACCGGAGAATTTTGAACGGATTCGCCGGATTACAGGTTATCTGGTGGGAACACTCGACCGCTTCAACGATGCGAAGCGGGCAGAAGTGCAAGACAGAGTGAAGCATTTATAAGCAGAAAAAGACCCAATTTCATGTAAAAATACCGCTGAAAATTTCCTGTGATAGAATGCCGTTGTGGTGAGATACTACTATTGCGACGAAAACGCCGCACACAAACCGGCAGAAACCCTGCTGGAACAACATTCTAAAATGAGAAAGGTGTTTTTAATATGAAGGGCGAATTCACACAGAAGGGCAAAGAAGCAATGGAACGGTTTAAGGTAGAATCTGCCAACGAAGTTGGCGTAAACCTGAAGCAGGGCTATAACGGCGATCTGACTGCAAGACAGGCTGGTTCGATCGGCGGTATGATGGTCAAGAAGATGATCGACGCTTACAAGATGCAGTAACCGAACGATTCTTTTCATTGCCCCCACGATTTGCACAGCATTGTCCTTTCTTTTCTGTAGCGTCTGACCGACCATGCGAACAAGCAGACTCTGTTCCATGACAGCAAAAAAGAAATGCTTTGCAAAACAGCAACAAAAAGCCCCATCTGGTGCGAACAGTGCCGGATGGGGTTGCTGTTATTACCCGAAATATTCCTGCATGAGGGAATCGAAGAGGGTTTGTGCTTTTCCTAATTCTTTCTGCATTGCAACTTTGGATTTGTCGACTTTCTTTACAAAGTCGGCGAATTGGGTTTGTAACTCGATTGAGGAACAATAAATTCTTTTTCTTCTAATTTTGATTTTGATAATATTCCTTTCAAAGACATATTTATTTCTGAGACTAAATATGTCTTTGAAAGTTTTAATAATATATATAAAAATAAAATATCATATTTATCAGAACTAATTGCATTGATTTGTTGATTGAAGGCGATTTTTCTGTTAGTAATGCACACTCTACCAATACTTGAAATACTTCCTGCAATAAAAACCATTAATATTGAATTTGAATCTACTATTCTTCCAATTTTTGAGCCACTTTTAGATAGACATTCAACAGCCTTAGTTGGATACAATAAGTTTTGAATGATATTATCGGTTTTAATCCATTCAATGTAATCTCCATAATATTCTGGTTTCGCTCTTGAGGGGGTATTTCCAGTCATAACATCACAAGTATTTTTTAATTTTTCCACTTCAAAATTATGTGGATTCAGTTGTGGATCCCCAAACATCTCGACAAATCGGGCTTTTACAAGTAAGTCAAGCTTTTCAAGCTGGGTGCGGATGTGGGTGATGATGGATTTTGCTTTATCAAGTGTTTTTACTATTTCATTTTGTTCTTTTATTGATAAAACAGGAATAGGTGCATTTGTAAGATTGCCAAGTTTAATATATTTGATAATTCCGCCTATTGATTGATTTCTCAGTGTTTCTATGTAGCTTTCCAAAAAATAACATAAATATGGAACTGTCAGCTTACTTTTATCCTTACTTTCAATGATGTACGTTCTCTGATAGGCATCAAACTTTCCATTATAGTATTTTACATTTAAATCACCATTTCCAGCTACCAAAACACATTCACAATCATAGCTATATGAATCTATTTTTAAGGGCTCAACTGCACAAGTAAAAAAAGGATATATTCCATTTTCTGATGAAGCGTTGGCATCCAATTTACCTGTTTTTATACTTGTTAATGAACCAAGTTCTGTTCTCATAAATCTATCTACAAACACAAATCTGTTTGCTTTTCCTTTCTAAAAAATAAAAGCAGTGTCACTTCAGAATCCTCCGAAATGACACTGCTTTTTCCAAAATAAATTTGGCGCAGAAAGAGGGATTTGAACCCTCGCGCCGGTTTCCCGACCTACTCCCTTAGCAGGGGAGCCCCTTCACCACTTGGGTATTTCTGCAAGTTGTGAATGATAAAAATATTGGCGGAGAGGGTGGGATTCGAACCCACGGTTCCTTGCGGAATCACTGGTTTTCAAGACCAGCTCCTTAAACCACTCGGACACCTCTCCTGATGTCAGATGGCTTGCTCGTTCCTATCAGAATCAGCTTTATTATTATAGCATAGACACACCTATTTGTCAACTGTTTTTTTACTTTTTTAAGAAACGAAAGAAAAAACAGAAAAAAGTAAAAATAAAAAAGAATTTTGCAGAAATCATAAAACAACAAGCCGGAAACTGCTTGTTTTGCAATTTCCGGCTTGCCGTTTTAATAGGAGGTTGTTTATCAAATATTAGTCGTCGCCCTGTAAAGCATCGTAACCTGTTTCGCCCGTACGAACCTTTACAACTTCTTCGACGTCGTAAACGAAAATCTTACCATCACCAATCTGACCCGTGTACAGAACCTTCTTGCAGACATCTACAATCGTTTCTACCGGAATGCTGGTGACAACAATTTCAATCTTAACCTTCGGCAGGAGCTTCGGCCCATCGACCCGAACACCACGATAATACTGCGAGTTGCCCTTTTGTGTACCGTAGCCCTGTACCTGTGTAACAGTCATACCGTTGACACCAATCTTGTTCAAAGCGGATTGCAGAACTGCCAGCTTTTCCTGCTTGCAGATGACAACAATCTTGGACATCTTTGCAGTGCCCGTAGCTGGCTTTACAATCAGCTGCGGTTCTGGCAGGTCAACCCCTGCAACCGATGCATTTTCTGTATCCATAGAAACGGTTGCAGCAGACGGCATAAAGTCTGCATAAGCGGAAGGCAGGTTGTGTTCGGTTGCATCCAAACCAATGACTTCTTCTTCTGCGGAAGCACGCAAACCAATGGTGTGCTTGATAATCAGGAATGTAATGGTAATCAGAACAGCTGTCCATGCAGCGATGCAGAGCAGACCCAACAGCTGAGAGCCGAGCAGGCTGAAACCGCCGCCGTAGAACAAACCTGTGCAGCCGGAGAGCGGTGCATCCGGTGTTGCGAACAGACCAACTGCAATGATGCCCCACAGACCGTTGAAGAAGTGAACTGCAACAGCACCAACCGGGTCATCAACGTGCAATACATGGTCTAAGAGCCATACGCCGAAGCATACCAGCAGACCGGAAACAATACCAACGATGATTGCACCAGTAGCATCCATGACATCACAGCCAGCGGTGATACCAACCAGACCAGCCAGAGAAGCGTTCAAGCACATGGAAACATCTGGCTTACCATATTTCAGCCAAGTAAAGACCATGCAAACGAAAGTTGCAATTGCCGGAGCAATGGTTGTGGTTACGAAAATCGAACCCAGCTGTTCAACAGAGGTTGCAGCAGCACCGTTGAATCCATACCAGCCAAACCAAAGAATGAAGCAGCCCAAAGCACCAATCGTCAGGGAGTGACCCGGAATGGCATTGACTTTGACGTTTCCGTTTTCATCTTTGGTGAATTTACCAATACGAGGACCGAGGATGGATGCACCAATCAGGGCACACAGACCGCCGACAAAGTGAATCACACCAGAACCAGCGAAATCATGGAACGGGGTATCCAGTGTGGACAGCCAGCCGCCGCCCCATACCCAGTGGGCTTCTACCGGATAAATCAATGCAGAAATGACTGCGGAATAAATACAATAGGAAATGAATTTGGTTCGTTCTGCCATCGCACCGGAAACAATCGTTGCTGCCGTTGCACAGAAAACCAAGTTAAATACAAAACCAGACCAATTGAAGTTTGCATAATCGGAGAAAATATCGAAGCCCGGCTTGCCAATCAGACCAAGCCAGTCTTCGCCCAGCAGCAAACTAAATCCGATTAAAATGAAAACAACTGTACCAATACAGAAGTCCATTAAGTTTTTCATGATAATGTTGCCGGCATTCTTTGCTCTGGTAAAACCGGTTTCTACCATTGCAAATCCGCACTGCATAAAGAATACCAATGCCGCACCGACCAAGAACCATACGCCAAATACCTGACCGCCAACGAGGTCTAACAATTTTGTTTCGTCCATTCTGATACATCCTTCCGTGTTGTAAATTTGTTTCGGAGAAGCGAGCTCCTTCTTCCACCGGAACACAAGATGATGTGAGAAACAAAAAAGGTGCTGAATCGGCTCTTGTTCCGATTCAGCACCTTTGCTGTTTATGCTATTATGATAGCACAGAAATGGTCATTTGTCAACCGGAAATCTGATACAAATTTCTGGCTGCTTTTTCCTGAAATTTTGTCGATTTTATGCAAACCTCACGGGGCGTTCACATTGCCAACACAAGATTTATTGCTTTTTGCCAAAAGTTTCCGTCAGCATCACTGCGGTTTTTGCCAAATAGTCAATTTCCGCCTGCTCCAGCTTTCCGGCATCGCAAGCCGCTGCTACAGTCGGGTCGAGCGGAATGCGTTCCAGAACCGGAACAGCGTGGTTATCTACATGGTCATCTGAGCCAAACAGCGGAATTTCCTTTCCGCAGTCCGGACATCGCAGAAACCGCATATTTTCCACCATACCCAAAACCGGGACTTGCATCATCTGTGCCATGTTCATTGCCTTGTCCACAATCATGGAAACCAAAGACTGCGGTGTGGATACGATTAGAATGCCGTTGATGGGCAGGGACTGAAAGACGGTCAGCGGAACGTCACCCGTCCCTGGAGGCATATCGACAAATAAGAAGTCCACATCGCCCCACTGCACATCTTCCCAGAACTGCTTGACAACGCCGGAAATGACTGGACCTCTCCAGAGTACCGGGTCAGTTGCGTTCGGCAGCAGCATATTCATAGACATAATCTTAACGCCACTTTCGGTGACGTGCGGCAGCAGAGAATTATCGACTGCTTCTGCCGGCTTGTTGATGCCGAAAATTTTCGGAATGGATGGGCCAGTGATATCCGCATCCAAAATAGCTGCGTGATAGCCCAGCCGCTGGGTCTGAATGGCGAGCAGGCTGGTAACCAGAGATTTTCCGACACCGCCTTTTCCGCCAACAACCGCAATGACATTTTTGACACCGCTGGTGTGTTCTTTCACTCTCTTTTCGTGTTCCAGATCCTGTGTGCTGCAATTGCCATTGCTGCCGCAGGAATCGCACTGATGATTGCATGCTTCTCCCATGTTGCAATCCTCCTTTTTGTTTGTTGGGGCTGCTGTTGGAATCTCCAAACAGCGAGCCGATTATAGCAATGGAGCAAGAAGCCCCAGTACATAACTATTGCATTTCTGATACCACTTTCGGTTTTTGCAGTCCTCTAATGTGATGGGCTGTGATTTCCGTTGTGTTTTCAGGAAATCTGCCAGCATGGTTTGAATCACATTGCAGTGGTAAATCAGCGTTGCACATTCAAAGTGCAGGTATAAGCTGCGGTAATCCAAGTTGATTGTCCCTAAAACTGCCAGTTCATCATCCACGACAAAGCTTTTTGCATGGATGAAACCGGGGGTATATTCAAAGATTTTGACACCAGATTCCAGCAACTCTTGATAAGCATTCCACGCCAGCTGGTAAACATACCATTTATCCGGAATATGGGGTGTGATAATTCGGACATCAACGCCTTTTTCTGCTGCGAGTTTCAGGGCAGTCAATAAGTCGTGATCGGGAATCAGATATGGCGTTTCAATGTAGACATATCGCTTTGCATTGGAAATCAAATCCAGATAAACCATAACGCCCTTTACATCGTCCTGCACGGGGCTGTCCCCGTAAGGCTGAATGAATCCGCCATTGGTCTGCTTTGGCAGATAGGTCGGACGGTATTGGTTGTAGGCTTCTTTTTTGTTGGGATTGTTCATGTTCCAGAGTTGCAGGAACATCATGGTATAGCTCCAGACGGCTGCCCCTTCCAGCATGATGGCGGTATCTTTCCAATGCCCAAACCGCACTTTTTCGTTGATGTATTCATCTGCCAGATTCGTACCGCCATTAAATGCAATGTTTCCATCAATGACCAGAATTTTGCGGTGGTCACGGTTGTTCTGGGCGGAAGAAAGCAGCGGACGAAACGGGTTGAAGCATCGGCATTGAATGTGGTGTTGCTTGGCAATTTTCAGGAAATCGCCTGTTGAAAAGAATTTTGTGCCGAATCCGTCATACATCAGGCGAACTTCTACGCCTGCTCGTGCTCGTTCGATGAGAATTTCCAGAAATTCATTCCACATTTTCCCCGGTGCAATGATGAAATATTCAATGAAGATGAAGCGTTTTGCTTCTCGCAGGCGGTTTTTCATCTCTGCAAATTGTTCTTCGCCCAGTGGAAAATAGGTGACATTGGTCTGTTCATAGACCGGAAAACCTGTATGCTGCAAGTAGGTGGATAAGTTGTAAACTTGCTGACTATCATTGAACAGATGCCGGGCAGCATCCGGTTCTTGTGTAAGCAGCGGCTTGGTCTGTTCCATCTGTTGTTTATAGTTGCGGAAGAAAATACGGGTATCTCTTCGGGTTTTCAAAAACAGATAGGACAATCCGCCGAAAATCGGCAAGACCGCAATGACCACCAGCCATGCATTTTTATAGGTTGGATTTTTTCGGGAATTGGTGATATAGATGATAAGCAGCCCGTTCAGCAGTAGCAATGCACCATAAACCCACGCATAATTCCGGTTCAGAAACAGAACAGAGAGCACCAGAAAGGCAATCTGCACCAGCATCAGCAAAATGTAGAGCATATTTTGATTAAACAGATGTTTCCATATTTTTTTCATAGAAAAGCCCTCCTTGCCTCTGGCAACCTGTAAAAATCGAACACTTCTATTATAACACAATGCAGGCAGAAATGCAAGCCGGTCATTTTACGCATTTCGTAAATTTTTCCCAAAAGTGCTTGACTTTTTTTCTGGTATCCGGTATAATGAAATTGTATGGACAAACATATTTTTTGTTCGTTTTGACGAAAAAGGGAGGAGCTTTTTATGAAAATGTGGAAACGCTGGAAAGCGGTTTTGCTGGCTGGTATGATGGCTTGCACCGCAGTTGCAGCTTCTGTTCCGGCAATCGGAACACTGAACGCACAGGCGGAAGAGGATACGAACAACGATGACTGGCTGCACGCAGTGGGCAGCCGGCTCTATGATAAGGACGGCAATGAAGTCTGGCTGACGGGTGCAAACTGGTTCGGTATGAACTGCACGGAAAACAGTCCGCACGGCTTATATGCAGCGGATATCAATGTCTTTGTAGAAAATATTGCAAACCATGGCATTAACATTGTAAGAATGCCGATTTCTACGGAACTGCTCTGCTCTTGGATGAATGGCGAACCGCTGGAAGTAAAGAGCATGAACTGCTACGCCAATCCGGAACTCTCCAAAAACGGAGATGGAAAAGACCCGGCAAAGAATAGTATGGAAATCTTCGACATTATTATGCAGAAGATGAAGAAATACGGCATTAAGGTCATGGTGGATGTACACAGTCCGGCAGCCCATAACTCTGGTCATAACTATAATCTGTGGTATTATGATGCTTCGGCGGCTGATGCAGATAACATGGCAGTAGGTGCATATTCCGGCGAACAGATTACATGGGATATGTGGAAAGATTCCATCACCTGGTTGGCAGATAAGTATAAGAATGATGATACCTTGATTGGCTATGACCTGAAGAACGAACCGCACGGAAAGCGTGGCTATAATGGTACAACTTGCCCGACAGACATTGCAAAGTGGGATGATTCCACCGATTTGAACAACTGGGCATACTCTGCAACGGAATGTGCAAATTCGATTTTGGATGTCAACCCGAATGCTCTGATTTTTGTAGAGGGTGTAGAACAGTATCCAAAGACGGAAAAGGGCTATACCTATGATACCGCTGACATCTGGCAAGCTCCGGCAGATGTTTCCCCGTGGTATGGTGCATGGTGGGGCGGCAATCTGCGTGGCGTTCGGGATTACCCGATTCAGCCGGATTCCGGAACGAGCCAGATTGTTTATTCTCCGCATGACTATGGTCCGTCTGTTTATAACCAGACTTGGTTTGATAAGGATTTCACCGAACAGACGCTGCTGGATGACTATTGGTATGATACTTGGGCATATATCAACGCTGAAAACATTGCACCGCTGCTGATTGGCGAATGGGGCGGTCATATGGATGGCGGAAAGAATGAAAAATGGATGACGCTGCTGCGGGATTACATGATCAATCACCATATCAACCATACATTCTGGGGCTTGAACCCGAACTCCGGCGATACTGGCGGATTGCTGAGCTATGATTTTATGACATGGGATGCAGAAAAGTATGATATGTTTAAGGAATCTCTGTGGCAGACACAGAAAACCGGAAAGTTTATCGGCTTAGACCATCAGAAAGCACTTGGCACGGATGGTTCTGGTATTTCCGTATCAGAATTCTACAAGTCCTATGCATCGACCGAGGGCAGCAACTTGGATGGCGGAACGATTGTAGACGGCAACACCACCAAGCCGACTACCGAACCAACAAAGCCATCTACGACCACAACGACAACCACTACTACAACGGCTGCAACTACAACGGAAGCACCGATTACGGAAGTGATTGGCGATATTGACGGCGACAAGAAATTGACGGTTTCGGATGCCGTTTTGCTGAATCGGTATCTGCTCCGGAAAATGGACGGAAAAGATGCAGCATACACCTTTGAACGGGGCGACCTCAACAAGGATGGTGTTTTGAATATTGTGGATGCAATTGCCTATAAACAATATTTATCGGGGAATATCGCTCCGCCGGAACTTTAACAAATAACAGCACGGATTCTTCCACCGCTACAGGTGGTAAGAGAAATTGCAAATCAGAACGGGAACGTCAATGGCGGGCGGAGAGAAATCGGTATCCCTCATTGATACGAGGCAAACCACAGTCAGTCCTCTGTTGACATGTCAGACTCTGTGAAATTACCGACTGCGGATTGAAACAATGATGTTGGAAGGAAGTTTTTGTCATGAAATTAAAAAAACGATTACAGGCAGTTTTGCTGGCAGGAATGATGGCATTGTCTGCAACAGCCGCTGCAATCCCCAGCTTTACCACCATCTCTGCACAAGCAGAGGATACGAACAATGATGACTGGTTGCACGCAGTCGGCAGCCGGCTCTATGACAAGGACGGCAATGAAGTCTGGCTGACAGGTGCAAACTGGTTCGGCTTCAACTGCGGAGAAAATTGCTTGCACTATCTGTGGAGCGGTGACGTGGATGATATGCTTTCCGAAGTTGCCGACCGCGGCATCAATGTTATTCGGATGCCGATTTCTACAGAACTGCTGATTTCTTGGATGAACGACACACCAAACCCTGTTTCCAGTGTGTCTGCTGAAAACAATCCGCCGTATTATGTCATCAATCCAGATTTTTTGAATGCAGATAAAACCATGAAAAACAGCATGGAAATCTTCGACATTATCATGCAAAAGTGCAAGAAATACGGCTTGAAAGCGTTTATCGACATTCACAGCCCGCATACAGACAATTCTGGCCATAACTATAATTTATGGTATGGCAAGGAAACCGCAGATGGGACAATGGTTACCACGGATTTGTGGATTGAAACGCTGACATGGCTGGCAGATAAGTATAAAAATGATGATACGTTGATTGGCTACGACCTGAAAAACGAACCGCACGGAAAAGGTCAGGAGGGTGCAACTGCTGCAAAGTGGGACGGCTCAACTGATGAAAATAACTGGGCATATGCAGCAACAAAATGTGCCAATTCGATTTTGGATGTCAATCCAAATGCCTTGATTTTCATTGAAGGCGTGGAACAGTCGGTGAAGAGTGATGCCTATACTTGGGGGCAGCCGGATTCTAAGACTGACCCACCGTATATTCCGGCATGGTGGGGCGGAAACCTGCGTGGTGTCCGGAAATATCCGGTCGTTCCGGATTCCGGTACAAGCCAGATCGTGTATTCTCCGCACGATTATGGCCCGTCTGTTTATAACCAGACTTGGTTTGATAAGGATTTCACGGAACAGACTTTGCTGGATGATTATTGGTATGATACTTGGGCATATGTCAATGCCGAAGATATTGCACCGCTGCTGATTGGCGAATGGGGCGGTCATATGGACGGCGGCAAGAACCAACAGTGGATGGAACTGCTGCGGGATTACATGATCAACCACCATATCAACCATACTTTCTGGTGCTTGAATACCAACTCCGGCGATACCGGCGGACTTTGGGCAGGTATTGGATATGACCAGGCTGCTAGCAAGACCAATCTGACTTGGGATGCGGATAAGTATGCACTGTTTGAAAAATCCCTGTGGCAGACGCTGAAAACCGGAAAATATATCGGCTTAGACCATCAGAAAGCATTGGGCAACAATGGAACAGGGCTGTCCCTGTCAGAATTTTATGCTTCCTATGCATCGACTGAGGGCAGCAACTTGGACGGCGGAACGATTGTAGACGGCAACACCACCAAGCCAACCACAGACACAACAAAGCCATCTACAACCACCACCACAATTACTACCACAACTACAGCAGCTGCAACGACAACAGAAGCACCGAAGACAGACGTTCTCGGCGATATTAACGATGACCAGAACGTTACAATTTCTGATTTGGTATTGCTGAATCGCTACTTGCTCCGGAAGATAGACGGAACAGATGCAGCATATGCATTCGACCGTGGCGATGTCAACGGGGATAAAATCTTAAATATTGTCGATGCAACGCTTTACCGGCAATATTTGCTGGAAACACTGAAAAAATTTCCGGCAGAATAAACCCGAATGGGTAATAGAAAGGAATTTCCCTTTATGAAACGAATGGATTATCTCACCTGGGATGCCTATTTTATGGGAGTTGCCCTGCTCTCCGCTCAGCGGAGCAAGGACAATCATACACAAGTTGGTGCTTGTATCGTCAACGCAGAAAACAAAGTGGTTTCGGTTGGCTATAACGGCATGCCGACAGGCTGCAATGACGACGTGATGCCGTGGGAACGGGATGGCGGATTTTTGGATACGAAGTATGCTTACGTCTGCCATGCGGAATTGAATGCCATTTTGAACCGCAACGCAGCCAGCTTGCAAGACTGTCGGCTGTATGTATCGCTGTTTCCGTGCAATGAATGTGCGAAGGCAATCATTCAAAGCGGTATTCGGGAAGTGATTTATCTGGATAACAAGTATGCAGATACAGAGAGTACCAAAGCGTCGGTACAGATGTTCCGGCTGGCAGGAGTGACCTGTCGGGAATATCAGCCCATGCAAAAAGACATTACGCTTTCTCTTTAAACGCCGCAGGCGAATTGCGGTCGTAGGCAAAGAGCAAAGCGATTTTGCCGGATATCACAGACTGGTTTTCCAAGAACTCAGAATTCAGAGTGCGTATAAAAATGATGAAACAACCTGCATTCCCTGCCGAACCGCAGCCGGATGCAGGTTGTTTTTTGCAAAATATGTTACAGATAGTTTGAAAAACCGCAGGATTTATGAAAAATACCCCTTATTTTTGATGAGAAAATCATTTTTCTTTGAATTATATCTGAAAATCTGCAATTTTCTCTGTTTTTTTTCTCATAATTCCTTTGCTTTTTTCCAGGAAGTATGATATAATAAAATGGAAAGAATCTGCTTGCATAGAAAGGATGGATCGCTTATATGCGTATTCGGCATAAACCGTGGGCAAAACCAGAATTAGAGGCTTGTCCATTTTATATTTCCGAGCCAAAATTGAATCGAGGGCATTGGAATACGATTTTTCCGGGAGAAAAGAAACCGCTGCGGCTGGAACTGGGCTGCGGAAAGGGCGGCTTTATCTCGCAGGAAGCTCCCGCCAATCCGGATTATCACTATATCGCAATGGACATCAAAAACGAAATGCTGGTGCTTGCAAAACGAAAATTGGAAGCGGCTTATGCGGAACAACAGCTGCCATGGGATAATGTTCGGATTTTTATTTGCAATCTGATGCAGTTTTCGGAATATTTCTCACCGGAAGACCGGATAGATCGCATTTACATCAACTTCTGCAATCCATGGCCAAAGGGAAAACATAAAAAACGTCGCCTGACCCATCCCCGTCAGTTACAGCAGTATCGGACGGTATTGGATGGAGAAATCTGGTTTAAAACCGATGATGATGAATTGTTTGAAGAATCGATCCTCTATTTTCAGGAGTGCGGCTTTGACATTGTGTTCCAGACAACTGATTTACATAAAGAACCCAATATTCAAAGCTTCCGCACGGAACACGAAGCAATGTTTGAAGAAATGGGAAAGACCATTAAATTTCTGATTGCTCGTCCGCAGCAGACACAGCAAGAATCTGCACAATAAATTTGGGAAAATAAAACAGGAAGGGATTGCAGTTATGGATTTTAAATGGAAAAACGGACAGCTTTTTCAAAAATTTTCAGAAATGACCGGAAAATCCGGCGTTGCATCCATGGAGATTATCGCAGACGGGACACAGGCAAACGAAAATCCGGCTGCCGCATATCGTGGGTTGGGCTGTATTTCTGCGAATAATGCCTCTCGTCTGCTGTTGGATTATAAAGTTGAACATCCAAAAGAATACGAAGAAATCATGCGGCTGTTGTTTCAGAAAGATTATGGGATTGGCTTGTCGCATATCAAGCTGGAACTGGGTGCGGATGTCAATTCTTCTTGCGGAACAGAACCGGCAACCAAGCGAACCCCCGAAGAACGGGCAGATGTGACCCGTGGAGCAGGGTTTCAGTTTGCAGCAGATGCCAAAGCCATCAATCCAGATATTACGTTGGATTTGCTCCGCTGGGGAGAACCGGCATGGGTTTCCAGAGCGTTTACTGTCAGCCAAGAACATGGATTTAATGCCCGTTATAGTTGGATCAAAGAAACATTAGACGCAGCCTATCGGGTTTATGGCTTGAAATTTCATTTTATCAGTGCGGAACAGAACGAAACCGACCGCATCGACGAATCGTGGATTCTCTTTTTGCGGTATCGGTTAGACCATGAAGTCCGGGCACCGTATGATTACCGGAAAATTAAACTGGTGGCATCCGATGAAGTCGGAACACGCAACATTGCTGCACAGATGGTGGAAAATGCTTCGCTGCGGAATGCCATTGATGTCATCGGTCTGCATTATACCACATTTGGCGATTCTTATACGAACCTGCTGAATGAAGCATACGGAAAAGAAATCTGGTACAGTGAGGGCAGTGCTCCATGTAATTTGTCAGAACTGACCGTTCAGGCAGACCAATCCGGTTTGGTTGGAAAGAACAGTGCCATTGATATTGCAAACCGGATTATCAACAGCTATTACAACGGAAAAATGTGCATGTATGAGTTCCGTCCGGCGATTGCTGCCATTTATGACGGGGCATATGATGAACCAAAACACCTGATTGCTGCACAAGAACCGTGGTCGGGATTTTATCGGCTGGATAGCGGTTTCTGGATGGCAATGCATTTCAGTCGGTTTTCTCCGAAAGGCTGGCTGTTTGTAAACGGTGCTTGTTATGGGGACGGCGAAGAAAATCACGCCATTGAACATACCAGCCATAACTTCATGACATTGGTTTCCCCAGATCGTTCAGAAATGACGATGCATTTCACCAATGAAGACTTGTTTACGAGAACATATTCTGTTCAGCTGAAAGATATGGGCTTTACGAACCGGATGCTTTCCACTGTGATTACAACAGGGCCGAATCCGGGTGAAGCATTTGATGCAAATTGGTTTCGGCGGGGAAAGCCGATTAAACCGAGCCACCGCAACGGGGAAACCTATTTCATCAAAGTGCCACCGCAGAGTATCATGACGATTACCACACTGGATACCGGATGGGTCAATGGTGTGGAAACATTTTCACATAACATTCCGAATGCAGAGCGTCTGCCGCTGCCGTATCAGGATCATTTCCGGTATCAGTCGGATGAAATCATGGTACGGGGCTGTGCACCTCGCTATATGACCGACCAAGGCGGTGCATTTGAACTGATTCACTCCGACCAAGACGGCGACATTCTCTGTCAGCGAATCAAAAAGGGAAATATTCCTGCAAACTGGCGGTATCGTGGCACACCAGAACCCATTACCTGCTTAGGCGATGACCGCTGGAGAAGTTACAGTGCAGAAATTGAAGTGCGTCTGGATAATCGAGATGCAGAAAACTACGCTGGTTTTGGAATTCGCTATAATTCAACTGTAACTTGTGAAACCACTTCTCGTTGCGGCTATACCGGGATTCTCTACGGAGATGGACGCTGGCAACTGTTGGATATGGACAATGTTGCAGCAGAGGGCAACTCCATGACGGTTCGGGCAACCGACTGGAACAAGTTGAAGCTGCTGATTTTGGGAGATTCGATTTTCTTCTTCCTGAATGGCGACTTGCTGACAACTTACCGCCCACAAAGTCCGGTAAACTCCGGTCGAATTTCCATTTGCAGCGACTATGAAATGAATACATTCCGGAATTTGCAGGTGACACCGCTGCCGATTCTGCCATTGTATGTAAGAAGAGTAGACTGCTTCTCGGAAGAAATTTTCTATAATGATTTTTGGGATATTTGTACAACAGAATCTTATCGCTTCTATCACCGCACTTCAATGAAGGCACAGCCACAGGCAGCGTTCTCCTGTCAGTTTACCGGAACGGGCATCGCTGTCATTGGAACGGCAAGAAATGCGGAATTTGAAGTGGTTTTGGATGGCGAACAGCTGTATGAAACTCTGTTTGTGCCATATAGTGCCCCACGGCAATCCTGCTTGACGATTGACCAGCTGCCGAATGGCACACATACCCTGCAAATGACGCTGAAAAGCGGTGATTTCAAGCTGGATGTGCTGGAAGTTCCGGAAAACTTCACCATGATGCCAGATATTTTAACGGTCACTTCTGCTGCACAGGCTGCTGCGGAAGAACATGCTCTTGCAGAACAGCAGAAAGCACTTGCCAAGAAACAGGCTGCCGAAAACATCAAGAAAACCTTACAGCAGGCAGTTGCTGCTTTGCAGCCGGAAAAGCCAGCAGAAGAACCAAAGTCAGAAACGCCAGCATCTGCGGAATCGGAAACAGATGCAGAAAAGCAGCCGACCTTTAAGGAAGTGCTGGAAAATTCCGGCGTGATTGGTGTGATTTCCAACAATGCAGCCAAGAAGAAAGAACAGCTGGAGCAGGATGGAAAAACCGAAGCAGATGAAACGCCGACGGTAATGGAATTTCCGTTGCCACATCAGGATTTTGAAGCAGCTGCTTCGCTGACACCTGTTCCGGAACACGCTGAAGAATCAGTGAAGATTGAACCGCTGCCAGAAATCGATTCGGAAACAAGTGAAGAGCCTGTTTCCGCTCCGGCAGCAGCCCCAGTTGAGCCAGAACAGCCAGCAGAACCGCAGCAACCAGAAGAGCCAATTTCTGCTACATCAGAATCTATCGCAACACCAGGAGAAGCACCTGCAACGGAAACAACGACATCAGAACAGCCAGTTTCTGAACCAACTGCACCGGAAACAGCGACAGAATCCGCTGCCGCTCCTTCTACAGTGACCTATATTGAAGAGGAATGGGACGACTTGCCGATGCCGGAACTGCCACCGCAGGAAACCGCATCGCCTGCACCGCAGCAGCCAACGCCGAAACCGACCGCTGCTCCGCCGAAAAAGCCGATTACACCAACCCCTTCGCCTGCACCGAAAATGCCACCGCTGCATCCGCCGGTCTTGAATGACCCGATGCAGTCTGAACCATATCGAAAAGATTTTAACATTGATATTGATATCTAAGAGCAGAAAGGATTTCTTATGAAATGCAATCAAGATTTGTTTGAAACCCTATTTCAAACGGCACAAAAGCCACTGGTTATGGAATGCTCGCAAGCATTAGAGGCAATTCGCTTTTCGCTTCCGATTGATTGGACGGTACAGCAGCAGTCAGAATCTTTGCTATACTTATTGCCATCAGAGGGAGAAAGTTCACTGAGTGTGCAGAGTGTCGTCCCAGAATCCACAGATATCATGGATTTTGAAAGCGTATCTGTTCTGCATGCATTTGCAGACGGCATGCGGGAACAGCTCGAAAACTACGCTTATACGGAACTTTGTGACTATGAGGGCGTTTTCGATGCAGAACAGCCGATTTATGGAATGCGGTATACGGTTACCGTCAATGATGTGGAAATGACAACCGTTACCCTTCTGTTTCTGGTAGAACATCGGATTTACTGCTTGAGTTTTTCCGATGCTTTGCAGACAGAACTGTTTCCCTATGCAAAATCATTTCTGGAAAATCTGATGATTTCCGAATAATTTGATATTGCGTATCTTGACAAAACCGCTTGTATGGAGTTTCCAGAAAAGCGGTTTTGTTTGATTTTGACAGCAGGAGGGACGGGTTTATATGATACATCTTGTGCCAGTTTCAAAGAGATTGCCGATGATGGATTTTTGAACAGGAACTATTAGAACGAATCAAGCAGACCTATGCGGTGCAGAAAAATGGAACAATTCTGTTCCGGTTTCCAAGACTATTCTGGATTGCAAGAAAAGAATGCTAAGAAAAAAGGGAGGAATCGCTATGCGAAGAAGCGAACGGGAAGTAACCGATTGCAATGAGATTCGACAGATTTTAGAACGGGCAGAAGTGTTGCGGCTTGCGATGCACGATGAGCCATACCCGTATATTGTGCCGGTCAACTTTGGGTTTACCATGCAGGATGACCAGCTTGTCTTATTTTTTCACGGGGCAAAAGTCGGGAAGAAATGCGACCTGCTGCAAAAAAATCCGCATGTTTCCTTTGAAGTAGAGGGGAAACAGCAGTTGATTCCGCCGAATGGAGCAGCATCCTGTACGGCCGGCTTTGCCTATGAAAGTGTAATTGGGCAGGGGATTGCAGAACTCGCACCGGAAGAGAAAAAAGAAGATTTTCTGAAAAAGCTGCTGGAGCATTACCGAATTCCGTTTCAGTCATTTTCACAGGCACATCTTGAACGAACTGCTGTCTATCAGATTATTGTTAAGCAGTATACTGCCAAGAGAAGACCGATTCCGCAGGGGAGATAAACCCATCATAAAAATAAAATCAAATGCAGCAATGCCCCGAACAGTTCACACCGTTCGGGGCATTGCTTGCAAGCGTTAAAGGTTGCTAATTAGCAGCCACAACCGCAGCCGTTGTTGTTGCAGCCACAGCCACCGCCGCAGTTACCGTAGCCACCACAGCCGCAGCATACAAACAGCACGATCAGAATGATAATCCACCAGCAACCGTTGTTTCCATCGCATCCACACATAGTAAAAATCTCCTTTTTTGTAGATTAAATTTGAAACAAACGACTTTCTGTCTGTTTCATAGTACATCATATGCAAAAGTCAAAAAAGCGTTCCTACTTCGACAGATAACGCACAAGTTTTGTGGCATACTAAATTTATATGAGTGCAGAAAGGAATTTGGTGTATGCGATATACAGATGGGTTTACAGGAAAAGCCATTCTTGCTTTGAAAGAAGCAATCTGTGCGGCGGAAGAATTGGGACATACTTACATCGGCAGTGAACATTTGCTGCTGGGACTGCTGGAGGAGGGCAGCAATGCTGCTGCAGCCATGCTGGCAGCTCAGCACATCACTGCACAACGGGTGCGGAATGCGTTGGTGGAACTGGTCGGAAGAGGGATTCCGGCACAGGTGCAGGAGGATTGCCTTACCCCTGCCCTGAGTGAAATTATGCAGCAGGCAAAGGCGTTTTCGAAAGAAGATGGTCGCAGCCTTGCCGGAACGGAACATCTCCTGCGTTCGATTCTGCGAACGCCCTGCTGTACAGCAGTTGCGATTCTGAAGAAGTTGGGCGTTAGTTTGAATCAGCTGGGGGCAGTCAGTCGGCAGGAAACCTCTTGTCATATCCGTATGGAGGAACGGCGAACAGAGCGAATTTCAAAGAAAACACTGCCGAACCTCTTTCAGTATGGGAAGTGGATGACTGACCCGGCATTGCTGCATCAATATGACCCCGTAATCGGACGGGAAGCGGAATTACAGCAGATGATTCAGATTCTCACTCGCCGTACCAAAAATAATCCCTGTCTGGTGGGCGATGCCGGCGTTGGGAAGACGGCGATTGTAGAGGGCGTTGCTCAGAAAATCTTACGGGGCGAAGTACCGGAAGCCCTTTTACCGCAGCATATTTTCTCGTTAGATTTGCCAGCGTTGCTGTCGGGGGCAAAATATCGGGGCGATTTTGAAGAACGGTTTCGGAACTGCTTGCAGGAGGCAACCCAGAACGAACAGATTATTTTATTTATTGATGAACTGCATACGATTGTTGGAGCAGGGGCAGCTGAAGGGGCAATTGATGCTGCAAATATGTTGAAGCCACAGCTTGCCCGTGGAGAAGTCAAGCTGATTGGAGCAACGACAACAGAAGAATTTCGCAAATATATCGAGAAAGATAGTGCGTTGGAACGGCGGTTTCAGCCGATTCAGGTTTTAGAGCCCAGCCCAGAGGCTTGCTTTTCGATTCTCTGCGGATTAAGGGAAACATATGCGAACTTTCACCACATTGAAATTCCGGATACGATTTTACGGCAGGCGGTTTCCTGCTCGGTTCGCTACCTCCACGACCGCTATTTGCCAGATAAGGCGATTGATTTGCTGGATGAAGCCTGTTCTCGTGCTCGAATTCGCTGCGAGCAGGAACATGTTTCCTGTCCAGTGGTGACAGAATCCGACCTTGCAGAAATCGTTTCCATGCGGATTGGGATTCCCGTGCAGAAGATCACGACTGCTCAGCAGCAGCGATTGATGACATTGGAACAGGAGTTGCAGCAGCAAATTATCGGACATACTGCGGCAATTCGGCAGCTTTCCGCTGCGTTGATTCGTGCCAGAACGGGACTGCGAGAGGAAAACCGCCCGATTGGATGCTTTTTGTTTACAGGTCCAACCGGTGTTGGGAAGACGGCTCTGGCGAAAGCAGCCGCTCTGCATTTGTTTGATGATAAAGATAGCCTGATCCGGTTTGATATGTCGGAATACATGGAAAAGCATACGGTTTCCAAGCTGATTGGAGCACCGCCCGGATATGTGGGCTATGAAGAGGGCGGAACGCTGTGCGAACGAGTGCGGAAACGTCCATACTGTGTGATTCTCTTCGATGAGATTGAAAAGGCACATCCGGATATTTGTAACATTCTGCTGCAAATTATGGAAGATGGTGTTTTGAGCGATTCCAACGGCAGAAAAACAGATTTTACCAATGCTCTGCTGATTTTAACGTCCAATCTCGGCGGAACGGGCAGCAAGCCGCCTGCTGGATTTGTGCAGACGACACAGGCGACCAGTGAAACGGCTCTGCGGCAGTATTTTTCACCGGAATTTTTAGGGCGATTGGATGCAATCATCCCATTCCAGCCTCTGACACAGAAAGAACTCTGTCAGATTGCAGAAAAACAGCTGCAAAATTTGCAAAAACGAATGGAACAACTTCACGTTCAGCTGCACTTTACCCAAGAAGCCGTGCAGCAGCTTGCCCATGCACCGGATACCGGACGATATGGAGCAAGACCCATGCGGCGATATCTGACAGAGGCAGTGGAAACGCAACTGGCACAGCAACTCTTACAGAAAACCATTGCTGCAGGTGACCAAGTGCTGTTATCTGCAAACGAACACACGTTTTCCTTGACCAAAGAAACCACAACCGTGCATTCCTAATCCAATTAGAATGCATGAGAAAAATCCCCTCTTTCTGCCATCATATGCGGACATAGGACAATTTCTTTCCGGCATATAGATGAGAGAAAGGGGGGATTTTGATGTTTTTATCGGCATTATTCCAACAGCTGCTCTGCTTTTTCCTGCATGTGGAAACCTCTGGAGCATTCCGCAAGCCGCTCTCACAAAAAGAAGAACTGCGATGTTTTCAGCAGATGCGTGCAGGGGATGCCTCAGCACGGGAAAAACTGATTCTGCATAATATGCGGCTCGTCGCACACATTATCAAAAAATATTACACTAATCAGACGGAACAGGAAGATTTGCTTTCCATCGGAACAGTTGGACTGATGAAAGCTGTTTCTACATTTGATTATGAAAAGGGAGCACGGTTTGCGACTTATGCCAGCCGCTGCATTGAAAATGAAATCTTAATGCATTTCCGCACCTGTCGGAAACAGGGAGATGCCATTTCCATGGCAGAGCCGATTGATACAGATAAAGACGGCAACCAGTTGACATTGCTGGATATTATCGAGGACGGCTGCGACATTCAAGAACAAGTGGCATCGCAAATGCAGATTCAGCAGCTCTACCAGTTTTTACAGCAAAAGTTAACACCACGAGAAGTAGAGATTTTGGTACATCGCTATGGGCTGTATGGGCAGATTCCCATGACCCAGCGAGAAGTTGCCAAGAAAATGGGCATTTCTCGTTCGTATGTTTCCCGTCTCGAAAAACGGGCAATTGCCATGCTACGGAAGCAGTACGATCAAACGCCTTTTTCCAGTTTTTGATGTCGTTGGTCAGCACGATAGACGAAAAAGAGTAAAATTAGACTACCTAACAGTGCTCCGCAGCTGTCAATTCCAATATCTAACAGCCTTCCAGTTCTGCCCGGAACAAACAGTTGATGAAATTCGTCTGTGGTGGCATAGAAAATGCAGAATGCCCATGCACAAAACCAGCCTGCCGAAAGAGAGTGTTCTTTTTTCAGGCAATATGTCATCATCGTTGCACAGGAGAGCAGCCCCAGAATAAAATACAGCGTAAAATGAGCGATTTTTCGGATGAGAAACGCCATGGAAGTGTGCGTGCTGCTCTCTAAATCCATCGCATCCGCTGGAATCCAAGCGGTGCAAATTTCTGCAATTTTATGTAAAACGCCATTGCTAACTGCGTTCGATTGTGTTGCATCCTGTGCAGAGAAGCAGAAAATCACAACACACCATAAAAGCGTACAGCAGAACCAGAAACTGGAACGCTGATAAAATTTTTTTGTTTGCATCAGCAAAAACCTTCTTTCTCAATGATGCTCCTATTATACACAGATTTCGGCAAAAAGTAAAGAGCTGTGGAACGAATTTGTAAGGGATTTTTTTACAAATTCTGACGAATAAGCGAAAAATGGTCGGATTTTCCAGAGGAAACAGAAAAAGAAACTGCAATTCGTATGATTTTTTTAGAATAGGACTTGTCACAACCAGAAAAAAATGTTATAATAACAGGGAAGTATGTCTTGATCTTTTTCAGTCGGATAGAAAGGAGTTCCCGTTCGGTAATCTGCCGGACTGGAAAAAACGCATTATGGAACAAACGCAAAATCTTGGACGAAAACGTGCGATGTCCGTCATTAGCTTGTTATATTTTTTGCTGATTGTAGCATTGGCGGTGCTCAGCTTTTTTTATACGGTAGAAGTTCCGCAAAAGGCAGCTTGCTGCGTGGTTTTGATTGCCATTTCCGGCGGTGCACTGGCAGCCATGCTGTATTCGAGAAAACAGGTGCTGACGAAAATATGCAGCGTGTTGCTGTTGCCATTTTTATTGCCATCTGTGCTGCTCTGTTTCGGGGAATGGGAAGTGCTTGTCCCCTTGGTCGTGACGGCTCTGCTGGCATTTTTCCTATGTGGCTGTACCGAAACGATTAAAACCGTCTTTGGAACGATTTTCCTGCTGTTGTATGTGCTCGGTTCGCTGGCGTATTTTTTGGGAAGTTCGCTGTTCTCTACCTCTATGGCATCGACCGTTGTAGATAGTGGGATTTCACCTTCTCGCAAGTATCGGTATGAAGTCATCAACACCGAGGACAGCTCCAACGGCAGCACTGCCGTGACGGTTGAACCGAATAATTATGATGTAAACCTGGGCGTTCTCGAATTTCGGGCAGAGGGCTATGAACGGACAGTTTCGCTGGAACGACCCCTGCAGGAAGAAACAGTTGTTCGCTGGGAAACGCAAACCCGTCAGCAGATTACCGAAGAATTGCTCACCATTTCCGAAGATGTCACGTTGCAGTTACCAGCAAGCGACCGGAAAGCGTTGGGCTATGATGAAAACACTACCATTTATCTGCGAAACCTGACCGATCAGGATTTAGAGCGGCTAGGCGTTCCGCAGAACAATGATGTTATGTATGTAAACGATCAGGTTTGTTTCCGGTCTTACATTGCAATTCTGGAGGATTATTTCTCTCCATCCAAACACGCAATTTCTGCTTTTTAATTGAGGGTATCAAAGAGAAAAAACGGACATCTTGATCAGTGTCCGTTTTTTCTGTTTCAAATGGAAAGGAACGATGAACCATGGCAAAGGAAAAATTAGAGAAAACAAATGCAATTCGGATTTTAGAACGGGAAAAGGTTTCCTATCAGCACCGCAGCTGGTCAGCAGCGACAAAAGAGAATACGGGTGTGGAACTGGCACAGGCACTCGGGCAGCCACCGGAACAGGTATTTAAAACGCTGGTTACGGTTGGAAAATCTGGGAATCATTATGTTTTTATGCTGCCTGTTGCAGAAACGCTGCATCTGAAAAAAGCAGCGGCTGCCGTCGGGGAAAAAGCAGTTTCTATGATTAAGGAGAAAGAATTGCTGCCATTGACTGGATATGTACACGGCGGTTGTTCTCCCATTGGCATGAAAAAGCTGTTTCCAACTGTCATCCATGAAAGTGCTCTGCAATTTGATACGATTTTGTGCAGTGCCGGGAAAATCGGGCATCAGCTGGAAGTTTCCCCGTTGGATATTCAGAAAGTGACAGGTTGCACCTTTGCAGATATTATTGAGTAATCAGGCGGAAGAGCAGGCACGCTGCTTTTTGGAGAGCAGCGGAATCGCAGCGATTTTCCCATAACTTTTGAGCAGAGCGTAGTCAATGAGAATGGCAGGCAGCAGGCAAATCCATGCAAACTGCATACCATGCAGCAACCGCAGTCCACAAAGTGGCACTTGAAATATTATCGAGCAATCAGGTAGAGGAACAGACACGCTGCTTTTTGGAGAGCAGCGGAATCGCAGTGATTTTCCCATAACTCTTGAGCAAAGTGTAATCAATGAGAATGGCAGGCAGCAGACAAATCCATGCAAACTGCATACCATGCGGCAATCGTAATCCACAGAGTGGCACTTGAAATATTATCGAGCAATCAGGCAGAAGAGCAAACGTGCTGCTTTTTGGAGAGTAGGGGAATCGCAGCGATTTTCCCATAACTTTTGAGCAGAGCGTAGTCAATGAGGATAGCAGGCAGCAGACAAATCCATGCGAACTGCATGCCATGCAGCAACCGCAGCCCACAGAGCGGTACTTGAAATGCCAATGCTGCTGCAAATAGCGGAAATCCGACATCGCTCCAAAACGAAAAGCGAATACGGGCAGTTTTACAGGTTTTCCAGAGGCGGAAACAGTTTCCGCAAACATTGCTGGCATAGTAGGAGAGCACAATTCCGTAAAAGCCGAATTTTGGAATACAAACTAAAACAATTGCAATGCGAATGGTATATTCTGCTAAGTAGTTGAGGGAGGAGAATGACTGTTGCCCCATGCCCTTTAAAAGGGCTTCCAAGACGATTTCCAGATAGATGAAGGGCACAACAGGAGCTAATAGACGAATCAAATGGCCTGCTAATGCTCCGCCATCTAATAATGTACCGATGAGATTGCCATATAACAGCAATCCGGCAGCGATAAAAATAGAGAGCTGCAACGTTTTCTGGATGACTGCTTTTGTCAGCCGCTGCAAGTGGGCTTGGTTGTTGGCAGCCGTTGCACGGGCAGCTTCGGTAATTAAGATGCCAGATAAAGCACAGAGAATGGTAGACGGGAAAAATAGCACCGGAATTACAATCGCTTCAAATGTGCCGAACTGACTCAGTGCCAATTCCGTGGAGTTTCCAGCTTGTCGGAGCGTGACCGGAATCAAAGCATCGTTGGTGCTGCTCAGAGCAGCTGTTAAGCATCCGCCGAATAAAACGGGTATCGCTGCATGAATGTATCTGCCAAAAGAGAGCGAACATGTTCCCGTACGGGGAAGGCGGCTTCTCCAGCAGAACCAGAGCAGGCAGAAAAAGCCTAAAATCGTACTGCATCCGGTGCTATATGCCATTGCCATGCAGACAGAGGCATTGGTATGAACAGATTGCAGCTGCAACAACAGCATGAGAACACCGCAGCGGCTCAGACATTCGACAATATCGCAGATGGCAGGGTCTGCCACCCGACAGACGGCATTCAGATAGCCTTTTAAACAGGAACAAACACCGCCCAGCGGTAAAATCAATGTGAAAATGCGGACAGCAGCGGCAAGGTCTGCACTTTTCAGGAATCGCAGGCTAAGTGGTTCGGCACTGCAAAAAATCAGGGCAGAAACCGGAATCCCTAATAGCAGACAAAAACCAATGGCATAGCCTAAAACACGGTTAGGATTGCCGTTGGGCTTTCCCAACTCCTCCGATACAAAGCGGCTGGTGCAGAGAAAGCCGTTGCCGTTGGCAGCGACCGCAGCCAGCTGAAAAAAAGAGCCGGTCAATGCGACAATCCCGACGGTTGCAGCACCAATGCGGTGCGTGAGCCAGACGTTCAGCAATAAGCTTACCCATTCCAGAAAAAACTGTACCACGGTCAATTGAATGGTATCTTTGAGAATACTTTTTCGTTGCATGAAGCCCCTCCTGTCTATGGGTTTGGTTCAGTTTATGCAGGAGGATGGGGGTTCATGAATGATGAAACCGCAGTGCAGAGGAATAAATAGGATTCAAAACAGAAAAGACGATGCCAACTTGTTACCGTTGGCATCGTCTTTTTGTAAAAATGCGATTTTCGTTAGTATTCCCAATCTTCTGTATTCCAATCGGATTCTGCCAGTGCATCGGTTTCGGTTTCCGTTTCGGTTGTTTCTGTATCCTCGCCGTCACTGGTTGCCGTTGTCGTTGTTGTTTTCGTCTCGGCTTCATCCAGATTGGTTACCCCAGTATCAACAGTAATGATGAATCCATCGACATTGTTTCCGGAAACGGTGTATTCCTGATCCGGCGGTACCATGACATAAGTGCTGTCGCCAGCTTCTGCCGGTACATAATAGATCTGATAAACCTTTCCGTCCCAGTTGGTGATTTCCAACGGGTTGTCAACAGAATAATCCTTCAGTGTTTCTGTATATTCCTCTAAACAAAGGTCGTTTTGCTGCATATAATAAGCATGAGGCTGCCCCACATAGCGATAGTGCCATGATTCATACCGGATTTCCGTTAGGTCAGTTTTGTTTTCCGGATACCGCAGAATGAATCCATAGTGGGCACAGTTCTGGTTGATCCAGTCATATTCCCCCGTGCCGTCATAGTCGGCGGAAATACCGTCTTCAAACAGCGAAAAGTCCATAGCATAGCCAGTTTCATGTTCACTGTATCCGGGCTTTGCAACTAGCGTAGACGTATCTTCGCCGGTGTCTTCCAAATCAGCATCATATAATTCCTGCTGCTGTTCGGTAGTACGATAGCCGCTGATGATAATAATATCATCGTGACCGGTTTTCGTCTGGAAGTCGTCCAGCATATTGTTCAGGTTTTCGATGACATCGCCCCGCAGCATCAGTTCTGAGCCGCTGACAGAATAGGAATCCGTTTTCTTTTCATAAACCGCTTCCAATTCGTTTTCGTCTGTGCTCTCATAGGCGGTGGAGTTATTCACCAGAATCAAATCCCCGTTGTGAATTTCCTGATTGTCCATGGAAACGCTCTTATACAGGTCGCTCTGATTGCCATTTTTGTTGGAATCCGTTGTTCCTGTTGGGTCTGTAGAATCCGGTGTGGTTGTGGTGAGCGGAACTTGCTGGGCGTTATCCTCTAGCCAAGTGCTGCCAGACATCGTGTTGACTTCTGTCCAGTTGTCCAAAAATGGATGCAGCAGCGTCAGCCGCATGGCAACCAACAGGGCAGCAGAGATTGCAACTTCTGCCAAAATCCAGCCCGTTTGCCGTTTCCCCTTTGTATCGGCGGAGCCGGAAGCAGTTGGATTCGATTTGGATGGTAATTCTACCGATTCTTTCGGCAGTTCTTTTGCTGTCGGTTGTTCCGAAGCGGTTTCGGCAACAGACTGTATTTTTTTCGTCTGTTCCTCCTGTTCAGCAGTTGATTTCTTTTTCTTTCTCTTTTTTTCCTGCATGTAAAAATTGCCTCCTTTTGGTTTGTATGCACCCCTTGCACACAGAAAACCGCTTTTCTTTATTATACCACACCAGATTGAAAAAGGAAAGTCTTTTTTCGGTTTTTTTTATTTTTTTGCAGGGAATCTCGGCGGTTTTCCGAAAAAGAAAAAGTTTTTTTCAAAAAAAGCGGGCTTTTCAAGAAAATCGTGGAAGTTATGTCGCTTTTTCGATTTTTATCTTGACAGTGAAAGAAAAATCATGCTATAATAAAAAGAATGAATGCAGAAATCGGCACTTGTTTACGCTCTTTCTTTTCTTTTTTGTACTGCTCTGAGGAAGTCCCATCTTTGGAGCACGAATTGCAGAAATCAAGGGAAACAGCGTATCTTATTTTTTGTCAATCAGGTCTTGCGGGACGCATCGGAAACGTGCGGTCTGGTCATTTTTCCCATTCGCCCAGCAAAAAAATAAACACGGGTGTAGCATTTCGCCATTCATGAAAAACAAAAAAGGAGAACACATGCATGAAGTTTGAACTTCTGGAGGTTGCCGGAACGCATATTTTCAGCATGAAAGCAATGACGCTGGTCTTGTTTTTCATCTTTGCAATTATTGTTGTCGGCTACCTGGTCGGAAAAATTTCCATCAAGGGCGTATCGTTAGGCTCTGCTGCAATCTTTTTGGTTGCACTGGTTGCCGGACATTTCAAGGGCGTTGCGTTTCAAGACATTGCTTCTTGGCAGGAGAGCCTGCCGGCAGTCGACCACTATTTTAAGTTGGTGCAGAATTTGGGGTTGGTTTTGTTTGTAACCTCTGTTGGATTGATTGCAGGGCCGAGCTTCTTTAAGAACCTGAAAAAGAATGCAAAGTCTTATGTTGCACTAGGCGGTATTATCATTATTACCGGATGTCTGGTTTGTGCAGCCATTACGCTGCTTGTTCCAAACATCAATTCGTCCATGAGCGTTGGATTGTTTGCCGGTGCGTTGACCAGTACGCCGGCATTTGCAGCAGCACAAGAAGCCGTTGGCGAAGCAAATCCGCTCTATGGCAATGTTGCCGTTGGCTATGCGATTGCGTACCCGTTCGGGGTTATCGGCGTTGTATTGTTCGTTCAGATTATCCCGAAAATCCTGCATGCAAACATGGATGAAGAACGGGCAAAGCTGGTTTCGATTCAGTCGAATGATGCAGTTGGCGGCAAACAGAAAAAGCTGTTTGAAATGGATAAGTTCGGCATGGCAGCATTTTTCTTAGCAGTGATGCTAGGGTTGATACTGGGTTCGTTTCATATTCCGTTGGGAAAAGGTTCATTCAATCTGGGAACAACGGGTGGCCCATTGATTATAGGCTTAATTTTTGGACACTTCGGCAGAATCGGCAAGCTGAGTCTGAAAGTTGACCAGCACGTTTTGAGCCTGTTTCAGGAATTGGGCTTGATTCTGTTCTTAATTGGTGCTGGTATGGACGGCGGTGCAGAATTTGTTGCTGTCTTGAAGGAATACGGGGCATTGCTGTTCCTGTGGGGAGCATTGATGACTTTGATTCCGATGATTGTTGGATTCCTGTTTGCAAAGTATGTTTTGAAGCTGAGCCTGTTCAACAACTTAGGTTCGATTTGCGGTGGTATGACCAGTACGCCGGCATTGGGCACGCTGATTAAAACAGCCAATACCCCGAATGTAGCTTCTGCTTATGCTGCAACCTATCCAATTGCATTGATTCTGGTTGTGCTGCTGGCACAGTTCCTGACGAGATTATAACCATTTTCTGATTGACAAGAAAGCGTGCATGCGATTGTGTGCACGCTTTTTCTCTGCATGAAGATCAGGCGGAAAGGTTGCAGGGATGGCTGCATAGAATGAGAATAACCAAAGTCAAACCCGAAATATAAAAATTAAAAAATCAATATTCGAAATTTGCATGCCTACTTGACAGATTGCAAAAAAACGTCTATAATAAGAATCGTGTTTTCCAGATGCATTCAGAAATAAAAAATAGGGAATTAGGGAGGATTTATGTCATTCACAACGATTGAATTCATGTTTCGATTCTTGCCCATCTTCCTGATCGTTTATTATGTCGTGCCGACACGATATAAAAACATGATCTTGTTGATTGGCAGCTTTGTATTTTATGCGTGGGGACAGCATTTCTATTTGCTGTTGCTGATGCTGTCGATTGTCGTCAACTATACATTTGGTAGGTTGATTGGAGAGAGGCGGGCACAAAGGAAGCCCTTACTTGTGCTGGGCTTGATTTATAACTTCGGACTGCTGGTATTTTTCAAATATACCAACTTCTTTATCGAAAACATCAATGCCCTACTCACGGCGACCCACATTCAGATTCCAACCATTTCTGTGGTCATGCCGTTGGGCATCAGCTTTTATACATTCCAAGTGGTTTCTTACTTAGTGGATGTCTACCGAGGCGACCAGCGTCCGGTTAAGAATATCATTAATTTGGGCGTATATATTGCGATGTTCCCGCAAGTTACCTCTGGGCCAATCGGACTTTACAGCGAACTAGAACCGACTTTGCTTCGCCGGCACTGCTCTGTGCTGAATCTGGAATCGGGGCTAAAGACCTTTATCATCGGTATGGGGGCAAAGATGCTGCTTGCAAATCCGATGGGAACGCTCTGGGCTGGGATGTCCCGTTATGGCTATGAAACACTGTCCTGCCCATATGCATGGCTGGGGGCATTCGGATATAGTTTCCAGCTGTATTTTGACTTCGCCGGTTATTCCCTGATGGCGATGGGTCTGGGGCAGATGCTGGGCTTGTATGTGCCGAAAAACTTCGACCACCCCTATATTTCCGGTTCGATGGCGGAATTCTGGCGGAGATGGCATATGACATTAGGACGCTGGTTCAAGAAGTACTTATATTTTCCGCTGGGCGGAAGTCGGTGCAGCTTTGCAAAGACCATTCGGAATACGTTTGTGGTCTGGGCATTTACTGGACTTTGGCACGGTGCAAGCTGGAACTTTGTGTTGTGGGGACTGATTTTCTTCGTGCTCCTGACGATTGAACGGCTGGGGCTGGGAAAACTACTGGCAAAAACAAAGGTACTGAAACATATTTATGTGATTTTCCTGATTCCGCTGACATGGGTGGTATTTGCCCTGCCGAATATGCAGGATATTGCAACGTATTTCTCCCGTCTATTCCCGTTCTTTGCAGACAATACTGCAAGCTTTGTCAATACCAAGGATGTTATACGGGCACTGCACGATTACTGGTATTTGTTAATCGCTTGCGTTGTGTTCTGTCTGCCGTTCCCGTCCAGATGGTATGAAAAACATAAAAACAGCAAACTGGTGATTTTGGGACTGGTTTTGATTTACCTGATGTCTGTTTATAAGATGCAGACCCAGACCAGCAACCCATTCCTGTATTATCAGTTCTAAGGAGAGGAGATTTCATGGATTTTTTAAAGCAATGCCCCCTGTTGATTTGTGTACTGCTGACCTCTCTGCTGATTCCGTGGGAACTGCTGAAGAAAGAGGATGACAGTCAAAAGGCTGCTCCGACAACGGTCGCAAAAATTACAACCGTTGCGACAGAGGCAGCAACCACTGCACCGCCTGCCAATGATGGAGCAACACCGGACGGCAGCGAAACTGCTGTTTCCGGCAGTGATTTGACCACAACAACGGTTACAACAGAAGCGGCTGGGGAATATGTTCCGCTTGCAAATGCGGATGAAAGCTATTTTGAAGATGCTTTGTTTATCGGAAACTCTCGAACTGTAGGCATGTATCTCTTTGGCGATATGCCGGAAAGTACGGATTTCTTTGCCGATGTTGGCATGACAATTTATGATGTGATGGATGCAAATATTGATGTTCCGCCAGAAAGCGGTTCAACCAACACGCTGACGGGCTTGCTGACTGCCAAGCAGTACGGAAAGATTTATATCATGTTTGGCATCAACGAACTGGGCACGGGTACGTCTGAGTCGTTCGTAGAATACTATCAGTCTGTGGTACAGCAGATTTGTCAGATGCAGCCGGATGCAATTGTCTATGTACAAAGTATCATCAATGTTGCAGCATCGGCGGAAACCGATGTCATCAGCAATGCAAATATCAACGAAAAAAATGCATTGTTGTCCCAGATTGCCGATAACAAGCAGGTCTTTTATATTGACCTGAATCCTTCTTTGGTGGACAGCAGTGGCTACTTAAATTCGGACTATACTTCAGATGGCATTCACTTGGGCGGTAGCTCGCTGCCACTCTGGAAAGATTGCCTGCTAGCAAATGCAATGCAGAAAAATTCGGGAGCAGGTGCTGCCGGAGGAGCAACGACAACCATAGTTACAACATTGGATGCTGCTGCACCAGCAGAAGAAGATTCCGAAGCAAATCCGGAATAAGCAAATTTATTCATACAGAAAACAAGGGTATCTGGAAACAGATGCCCTTCTTTTTTATTTGAAAAAAGAGAAATTCGTATTACTGTCCGCGATGGAGAAACAATTGAATTTCCTGTAAAAACACGTTTTTGCTTTCAAAAACAAATTGCACGAACAGAATTCTTTGAAAAAGATGGTTTTTTTCAATCAAACTGATTTTTTATTATTTGGATAGGATGGAATGATTTTTTTCTTTTCTTTTTATAGATAGCCATTGCAAAATGATTTAAAAAGTGTATAATGATACTCATACAGAAATTCAGACAGTTCGACATTGCTTTTTAATGTTTCTACAGGATAGCGACAGACTTTTAAAATCACAGAATGGTGTTCTGTTTGCGAAAGGAAGCGAAAAACAAATTCCTGCCGAACGGCAGACATGCAGAAACAAAAACAAATCTGTTTACAATGTGGAGGTACTGAATGGAAAAGCCATATAATCCGTTTGAGAATGTACAGACTGTCATGGAAGAAGCTATGGAAGTGGGCGGAATTGACCGGACAATGTTTGAAATTATCCGAAATCCGCAGCGAGAAACGAAAGTGTATTTGCCGGTGGAAATGGATGACGGCAGCATTCATGTGTTCGAGGGCTGGCGGGTACAGCATTCCAACATCCGTGGACCATTTAAGGGCGGAATCCGGTTTCATCAGGATGTCAATCTGGATGAGGTCAAAGCACTGGCGACATGGATGTCCTTGAAGTGTGCCGTTGCAAATATTCCGTATGGCGGTGCAAAGGGCGGTGTACGGGTTGACCCGCATACGCTATCGAAACGAGAATTATGCCGACTGACACGGCGGTATACTTACGCCATTGAACCGTTGATTGGACAGGATAAGGACATCCCAGCACCGGATGTCAACACCAATGCACAAACGATGGCATGGGTGCTGGATACCTACAGCATGCTGAAAGGAAAGCCGTGTCCGGGCGTTGTAACCGGAAAACCAGTGGAACTGGGTGGCTCAAAGGGCAGACCGTCTGCAACGGGCAGAGGGGTTGTCATCAGTACCAAACTGATTTTAGGAAAGCATGGAAAAGAATTGGCTGGAACGGCGGTTGCCATTCAGGGCATGGGCAATGTTGGCAGCAATGCAGCAAAGATTTTTTATCATCGGAATGCAAAAATTGTTGCATTGAGCGATGTTTCCGGCGGGATTTATTGTGCAGATGGACTGGATGCGGATGCGATTGCAGCTTATACCGGAAACGGCGGTCTGCTGAAAGATTATAACGGTGCTGGTATCCAGCATATTTCCAATCGGGAATTGCTGACTTGTGCCTGTGATGTATTTGTACCGGCTGCTCTGGAAAATCAGATTGATGAGGAAATTGCAGCAGAAATGCAGTGCAAGTTCATTGTAGAGGGTGCAAATGGTCCAACCACTGCGGCAGCAGATAAGATTCTGGAACAGCGTGGTATTGTGTTAGTGCCGGATATTTTTGCAAATAGTGGCGGTGTCATTGTATCTTATTTCGAGTGGGTGCAGAATATTCAGGAACTCACTTGGGAGCGGGAACAGGTCAACGAGATGCTGGAAAAGCTGATGACAAAGGCATTCGCAGCCCTCTATGAAACCGCTCAGGAAAAACACTGCACGCTGCGAATGGGTGCGTATGTGGTGGCATTGCAACGGTTGATTGATGCAGAAGTCATCAAGGGCTTGTTCCCGTAATGCAGAAAGAAATCTATAAAAACTTTATTTTTGAAAGTCCGGTCGGTTCTTTGGAATCGGCTGGATTTTTTTGTTTTCAGGGTGAAAAATGGAAAAAATGGTGCAGATAAATCAAAAAATCGGGAAAATGATGCGGAACGGCGGACATCCGTCCACCACAGGGAAACGGTATAGAGTTTTCAGAATGATGGTTTGAAGGGTAAATTCTTAATAAATCATGGTTTTTGATGGGGGGAGTTTGTTTTTTTAGGTGGGTTCTTGCTACAGAATCAAATTTTTTTGTTTTTCTTTTCTTTTTTCTTGAAAAACCGAGAAAAAGAGTGTATAATATAAATTGCGTGAGGCGAACGGCACCGTTCCCTCATCGTAAAAACTGACTTTAATTTATGCAGGAGGTTTTGACCCATGGTGTTCACATTTAAGAATCAGTACTTGCAGGGCGTATATGACAAGACTGCAAAGTGCTACGCAAATGAACCAGAATTTTTACAGGCTGTTGGCGAAGTACTGCAGTCTCTGGAACCGGTTGTTGCAAAGGATCCGTCCTATGAAACAAACGGCGTTATCGACCGGATCGTAGAACCGGAACGGATGATCAGCTTCCGTGTTTCTTGGGTAGATGATAATGGTAAGGTACAGGTAAACCACGGTTACCGTTGCCAGTTCAATTCTGCAATTGGTCCGTACAAGGGCGGTCTGCGTCTGCACCCGTCTGTTTGCCCGTCTGTTATTAAGTTCCTGGGCTTTGAACAGATCTTCAAGAACAGCCTGACCACACTGCCGATGGGCGGCGGCAAGGGCGGTTCTGACTTCGATCCGAAGGGCAAGTCCGACGGGGAAGTAATGCGTTTCTGCCAGAGCTTCATGACAGAACTCTGCAAGCACATTGGTGCTGACACCGACGTTCCGGCTGGTGATATCGGTACTGGTGCAAGAGAAATCGGTTACATGTTCGGTCAGTACAAGAGACTGCGGAACGAATTCACTGGCGTTCTGACTGGTAAGGCTCTGTCCTACGGCGGTTCTCTGGCAAGAACAGAAGCTACCGGTTACGGTCTGCTGTACTTCACAGAAGAAATGATGAACGTTATGAAGAACGATACCGTTAAGGGTAAGACCATCGTTGTTTCTGGTTCTGGTAACGTTGCAATCTATGCAACTGAAAAGGCTACTCAGCTGGGTGGCAAGGTTGTTGCTCTGTCTGACTCCAACGGCTACATCTACGATCCGAACGGCATCAACCTCGATGTTGTAAAGCAGATCAAGGAAGTAGAAAGAGGAAGAATCAAGGAATATGTAAACCGGGTAGAAGGTGCAACCTACACAGAAGGCTGCAAGGGTATCTGGACAATCAAGTGCGACATCGCTCTGCCGTGTGCAACACAGAACGAAATCGACGAAGAATCCGCTAAGATCCTGGTTGCAAATGGTACAAAGGTTGTTGCAGAAGGTGCAAACATGCCGTCTACACCGGAAGCAATCGCAGTATTCCAGAAGAACGGTCTGCTGTTTGGCCCGGCAAAGGCTGCAAACGCAGGCGGCGTTGCAACTTCTGGTCTGGAAATGTCTCAGAACAGCGAACGTCTGTCTTGGACATTCGAAGAAGTTGATGCAAAGCTGAAGGGCATCATGATCAACATCTTCCACAATGCATATGACAGATCCAAGGAATATGGCGTTGAAGGCGACCTGGTTGTTGGTGCAAACATCGCTGGCTTCCTGAAGGTTGCAGATGCAATGAAGTGGCAGGGTGTTGCATATTAATTTGCAACCCACCAGTTCTTTTCATTGACAACATTGTTTTGACACACATCATGGGCATAAAATAAACAAGTAACCCCGTTTCGGTGCAACTGCATCGGAACGGGGTTTTTGCGTCTAACATCAAATTTGTGTGATTTTTCCTATTATAATAGTATACTTCGATAAAAATCGGGACGGCGGTCTTTCTGTACGGGAAAAGCCTGTCGGGTTTCTGCAACGGTTTTTGCGGAGAGGTCACAGACAAAACAACCCGCTGCACTGCGGCAGTCCTGTAAAATTGTGCCATCTGGAGCAATGAAACGGCTGTCACCGCTGTAATGCAGCCCGTCTTGTGTGCCAACGCAGTTGATTCCGGCTACATAGACCTGATTCTCGATTGCTCGGGCGGTCAGCAGGCTGCACCAGTGCAGCTTTCGGCGTTCTGGCCAGTTTGCCGGAACAAGAATACAGTCTGTTTTTGGAGCGAGAGCAGAAAAAACTTCCGGAAACCGCAAATCATAGCAAATCAAACAGCCGAACCGAATCCCATCAATTTCACAGGTTGGCAGAGCATTGCCCTTTTCAAAAAATTGGTCTTCCTGTGCGTAGGAAAAGGGGTGCAGTTTCACCATGTCAAAGAAAAGCGAACCGTCCGGAGCAACAATGCTGTAATGGTTTTCTGCTTTTCCGCTTTCAGCAGCCTTGACCCAGCCAAATCCAAGATAGCATTGCCCAGTGGTTGCCAACTTCTGCATCCAAGGGACGGTATCCAGACCAGCGGCAATGCTGTAATCCGTATCCATATTGAAGCCGGTGAAGCTCATCTCCGGAAACAGCAGCAGCCGCACTTCCATTGCCTGTGCGAGGTTGCAGATGGAGAGAGCTGTTTTCTTGTTTTTTTCGTATTGTTTGGAAAAAATTTCTGTTTGTGCGAGTGCAATTCGCATAGAAAGAACCTCCGAATTTTTTTTCATTATACCATACGATTTTACATTCTGCAAGCATCTTGCAAGAATTTTTTCCATGTTTTATAGAGAAAATCAGAAGATTTGTAAAAAGATGTGAACGGTATTTTTAGGGCTGCACGGAAGTTTTTTAAGTATTTTTTGGTAAAAATAGGAATATTTCTTCGGCTAATAACTATTTTCATAAAAACAGGCACGATTTTTAGAAAAAGTATTGTATATTATGCACAAAATAAAAGTCTGTGAATTGAGGAAGCAGACGAAAATCATGATGAAATCGTGACGAATCTTAAAATAGTCTTGACAAAGCACAGGCGGATTGGTATAATATTGTTATGATGTGTTTATAGAATTGAAATAAAGGGAAATGCTCTGAAAAGGGGTTCCCATACTTGAGAAAAAGAATTGCAAAAAGAATAGAGGAACAATCATGACACAAAAAGAACTGCGAAAACTGAAAAAAACAGAACTGCTGGAAATGATGATTGCCCTGCGGAACGAATTGGATCGGGTGCAGGCAGAACGGGATGCATTGCAAGAACAGCTGAAAACAGCGGAACAGAACGCATTGCATCAGGTGGAAACAGATGCAGTGCTGGCAGTTCAAAAAATATTAAAAGCAGTTGAGGATGAAACCGCTGCTTATCGGAAACGCATCCAAGCAGAATCCAAAGAAACAAAATCGGCATCACCGGAAGTTCCGGCGGATTCTCAGTAAGGAGGCGGTTCGATGGAGAAGCAAACGATGGATTTTCCAACTGCTGCACAGCTGACGGAGGAACTGAAACGAATCCGATACCGAAAAGGCTTTCGGAAGATGCTGCGAAGCACCATTTCTTCGTTGCTGGTGGTTGCAGCGGTTGCCGTGTTGATTTCGATGCTGTTTTTGCCGGTTCTGCGTGTGACAGGAACGAGCATGACGCCCACATTAACGAATGATGAGTTGGTGATTTGCGGAAAGCGGAGCAACTTCAAAAGCGGTGATGTGGTTGCTTTTTATTTTAACAATAAAATCTTATTGAAGCGGGTGATTGGCGTTGCCGGCGATGTCATTGACATCAAAGAGGACGGAACGGTTTACGTCAATGGAACAGCGTTAGAAGAACCATATGTCAATGAACTGGCATTTGGCGAATGTGATTTAGAGTTGCCGTATCAAGTTCCGGAAAGCCGGATCTTTGTAATGGGTGACCATCGTGCTACTTCTGTAGACAGCCGTTCGAGTGTGGTTGGCTGTATTGCAGAGGAATATGTTGTTGGCAGGGTCATTCTTCGGGTTTGGCCATTAAAAGAAATTGGAACAATTCAGTAATGTAAGGGTATTTCATTTTATCCAATGAAGGAGGGCATTTTTATGAATATCAATCAGAAAATTCAGGAATTTCTGACAGAACATCAATATCAAAAGAAGAGAAGAATTTTTACGGCAGTTTTGTCTTTGATGATTGTGTTTTCTGTTGTCAGCAGTCTGATTATGCCCGCCATCAGTATGACTATGCAGGATTTGGACGATGCAGCAGCGGTGGATACCATTGATGCAGAACCGGCGGAAGAAAATATCATGCTGCTGGGAGAAAGTGCACCAATTGATTTGATAACAAGTTCCAGTACACATGAAATTACAATTACAGATAAGGATGCAAATAACAAAGATATAACGGATAACGATTATAATAAAGACGGAAATTCTGCAAATCTATCATTTTTTATTAAATATACTCTTTTAAAAATGAAAAATAGATTCGATAAAAATAGTGAGTATGATTTATACATTGATTATGATAATTTGAATGTAACAAGCATTGAAGATGGAAAAATATTTGACCCAGATTATAGTATAAACAAAGAAGCTGCTACATATACATTTGATAGTACTGAAAAACGTATAAAAATCAAATTGACGCAAGATTATATTGACAATTATGTTGATGCTGAAGATAAGACTGGTGATTTAACAGGTAGTTTTTATTTTTCTGGTACAGTAAACCGTAAAAATGATGCCAGCGGTGACCAAACCATTAAAATTGGTGGAGAGGAAATCACGGTCAAGTTTCAAGATAAGAATGTAAGCTTAACAAAAAATGGTTGGGTAGACTCTGCCAATAATGGCGACATTGTATGGACGATTAATGTAAATCCAAACGGACTTTCTTTGAAAGATTATACTTTGGTAGATAATATGTTGCAAAAGGCTTCTGGTGATGTTTCCATTAACCCATCCAATGCAGCAACTTATCATACTGACACCAAACAAATAACCTTTGATGAAAATAATACTGACAATGTAACCATTACCTATCGCACGAAAATTGGAACAGAGGATTTGAAAAACAAGAGTGTGACGAATAAGGCAACTCTTCAAAAGGATGGAGAAAATCCAATTGAAGATTCCAAGACCGTTACTTTTGATAAAACACCTGTCAATGTTGCCAAAGACGGAAAAGCAGACTATGAAAATGGCAAGTCCAGAAACAAGAAAATTGACTGGACAATTACCATTACAAGCAAATATGGCACATCTCTGAATGGTTATCAGATTAAGGATGCTAATTTGCCAGACAACGGTGTTACCATTTCACCAAGTGGCACGTTGACGAAAAATGGTGATGGCACTTGGACATTGAATGTAGCGGATAATGTGACAGGAGTTACCTTAAATTATAGTGCAAATGCAACTGATGGCGACAATAAAAACAGCGTTTCTATTCACTATCCAGACGGAAGTCCGACTGGTGGGAATACAGAAAAAACTGTGTACTATAAGAAAGAATCAGAAATGATTTCTGTCAATAAAAACGGTAATTACAATCAGGATACCCACGAGATTACTTGGACGATTCAGGTAACGCCGGTAAATGGTTATTCTCTGAACGGTTATTATCTGGAAGATAGTCAGTTCCCAACATCAGCAGGTGATTTCCAGTTGACAGATTGCAATACATCTGATTTTAAAATTGAAAATGGCAGATTAACATTTACAAGTGATATTAAACATTCTGTCACATTGCAATACAAAACAAAAGTTTCTGTTCCAGAAAATAATGGCAATGCAGAAGTGACAACCGCTGTCACCAACAAAATCGAAGATAAATTTACGACAACAACTGTTGTATCTGTTTCTGTAAAGTCCAGAAATACCATTACAAAAACCGTTGTTGGTAATTCATATGTGAGTGAGCCAACAAGCAATGCAATTTCGCAAGAGTTTTCTTGGAAAGTGGACATTACAAGAGATGGCAGCTTTGATGGCTATATTTATCAGGATACCTTGACAGCTCCCGAAAATGGAACACATACCATTACAGCTGATCAATTAGCTGCTTTAAAAGTCCTTGCAAAAAAGGAATATAATGGAAATGCAACCGAATTGGTAAAAGATACAGATTATAAGATTGTCAAGGATACAAATGGATTCCATATCGAATTTCTGTCTACAACAACAGATTATAACTATATTTCTTTCGAATACAGCACAACCGCTACGATTCCAGAATCTGCTGCTTATGGACAGTATACCTTTAACAACAAGGGTTCTTCCAACAAGGGCGGCGGTGAACCAAATCCGGGCGTTACCATTGAAAAGAAAAATCCAGTGCAGACGATTTCAATTGGTGTAATAAAAGATTGGTATGATAATGAAAATTCTGCCAATGATAGACCAACCAGCATTACTTTCAAGGTACAGTATCAGGAAAACAATGGCGAATGGAAAGTCCTGAAAAAATCCGGCGATACCTATCTGTTTGAAGGCGATGCGGACTATAGCAGTGCAAGCGTAGTAGAAGTTACGCTGAACGCTGAAAATAAGGTAAGCTGGTCAAATTACAGATGGAAAACCACGCTTTCCGGACTGCCGTCCAGTGTTACAATGAACGGGAATACGAAAACTTATCGGTATCGTGTTCAGGAAATCAAGTATAACGGCGATCAGGCAATTGAAAACGGAGTTTTTTCCACTGCAAACGGTGTTTATCGGAATACCGGCGGCGGTTATAGTTCGCCAATAAAAGCAAATAATGGGGAAGCACAGGTTATCAACGAGTATCATCCGAATATTTCTCTGCAACCGGTGAAATATTGGAAAGACGGCAACAATCAAGACATCACCAATTATACTGGCGATATTACAGAAATCACCGTTGTTCTGGTCAGCAAAGAAAGCGATGGAAAATTCTATCCGGTAAAGGACAGCAATGGAAATCAGCTGACAGCAACTCTGAATGCAAGCAACGACTGGGGCAAGAAGCTGCCTGCCTGGAACGGGCTGTCCAGCGAAAAGAATTATCTCCTGATCGAAACAGCGGTTAAGCTGAAAGATGGGACAACAAAAAATCTCTTCTCTGTTTCGGATAGTGGCACAGATTACAATAATAAGGAAATGTCTTTTGCAGTAGACGGAACGTATTATAAGGCAACTCTGCTCGGCAATTCTGTTCAGCCGACTGCGGACACAACAATTTCTGTCACCAACACCGTCTATGAAACAAAGAATCTTCAGATTGGTGTTACAAAGAGTTGGAATCCGTCAAAGCCGGATGGTGTTTCCGGCGTTGTCGTAGAATTGCAGAGAAAAGCCAGCAATTTGAATGACTGGACAGCATATCCGGAAAACGATACCACAAAATCACAACAAACCTTAAATGATTCTAACAGCTGGCACGCAAGCTGGAGCAATCTGCCAAATCAAAACGCAGACAGTACTGGCAGAATCAGCTATACCTATCGGGTTGTAGAAGTTGGCTATGTCAAAGCGGATGGAACAACCATTGCACTTCAAAATGATAAGTTTGCTCTTGCAAATGCAAATGGACTTTATAAAGCAACTTATCAGAATCAGGAACTGACAAAAGATGGAACTGTTGCGATTACCAATACTTATGAGTCGCTGAAATCCATTGAACTGACACCAGAAAAGAAGTGGACAGGAGATAATGAAACCGTTCGTCCAACAAGCATTACATTACAGCTGCAAAGAAAAGCTGGAGAAAATGGCGAGTGGAAAAATGTAGAGGGAAAAACGATTACATTAAACACGTCTAATTCTACGGTATCAACAGAGTGGAATGGAATTACTTGGAAATCAAATCAGAAGTTCACAGACCTTCCTGCAAAAGAAATCAAAGTAAATGCGGATGGTTCTTATACAGAAACAACGTATTCTTATCGTTTGATTGAAACAAGCTATGTTCCAAATGGAAGCAGCACATCTGCTTCTATCAGTGCTAATGAAAATTCATTTGTTATTGTTGCAAATGGTATTACAGGTAAGTATACTTTTACTTCTACAGAAAATAGTTTTGGTAGCAATGGAACATTGACGCTTACCAACAATTTTAAAGAAGATGTTGGTATGGAAAAAAGTGTAATTGATAAAGAAGGAAAGGAAATTCAATCTATTGATGCAGAAGACTTAAAAAAATGGACGACAATAGAAGAAAATGGTGAGAAATATTATGTTTTTAACTGGCTGGTTCGGTTTAAGTCTGATGTATCAGATACATGTACTGGATCAACAGATACAAGATTAACACCAGTTATTGATGTTCTTCCTGATGGATTCACATTGTGCGAAGGTACTCAATCGGTAAATATAACATTAAATGGTATTTCAAATGTTTCAGATTGTTTAAAAGAAATTCATAGTAAATTAGGTTCTTATTATCCAGTTCCTCTTTTTACTTGGAGAGAAAATTTTGCGATGGATATGCAGAAAAAATATACAGAGGCAGAACTATGGGATAATGCATATCAAAATAATTTTTATTATTATACTGATAATTATGATGGCAGTAGTTTATCTTATAATGGAAAAAGCTATAGTTATGATCAGTCTTGCAATGAACAATTTAAAGGTCATGCTGTTGTAATATTTAATAGACCAGTTACAAATAATGGAGCAAAATTCCCATTTATCAGTTATAGTACAAAAATTAAGTGCACAGATTTAGATAGAGAAGTTAAGCAAGGGAATTATGTGATTACAAATAATGCAAATAGATACTTAATGAAAGATAATGTAATTACAGATGAAAAATCGAATGCTTCCGCTTCTCTCATCATCAAAAACCAAACCCCAACCGACCTCATCACAAAAACCTATCAGGCAGCCGCTCTTCCGGGTTATATCTCTTATACCTTGGATATTAACCCACAGGGCAAAACCCTTTCCAGCGGCGACACCATCGACATCGAAGACCTCTTCAAAACCGTTAGCTATTGTGATAGTGATCGGAACAATGAAATTACAACTGGTACGAATCTGGTCGATGTCCTGATGCGAAACATCAATATTTACAAGATTGATGCAAACGGCGACAAACAGCAGCTCTCTGCCAGTGAGTATACCCTGCAGTTCGATTGCAGCGAAAATGGCGTGCAGAGTGATGGCGAAAAGGGTGCAGCTCTTCTGAAACTGACGGTTCCGGATGCAACCCATTTGCAGGTGACTTATTCCTATAAAATCATCGCCAACAAGAATACACCATCTGTCATTCATGGCTGCAAAGTCAGAAAAAATGGCCGCTATGTGCCAATGGAGAGCGGTCTTGTTCCGCCAGCAGGCGATAAGATTACCTTCTCCAACACGGCAAAGCTGAAAGCAGACAGTGCCTCCGGAGAATCTTCTCATAACAATCAGGAATATACCGTATTCCAGTCTGGCGGTACGATTTCTACCAATCCGATTCCAAAGATTTATAAGGTCAATACTGGTGACTATACCATTAAGTCTTTGAACGCAAGCTTCTTGCTGGCAAAGTATGAATCTGGAAGCTGGTATTATGCATCGAAAGTGAATGCAGATGGAGTGATTACTTGGGGCAAACAGTCTTTCAATGGCAAAACTGTCCCTGCAACAGATGCAACAGATGCGTATGTCATCAAAGTGGAAGGAACACAGCCGAAAATCAGCTTGGAGCAAAATGTGCTTTATAAGCTGGTGGAAATCTCTGTTCCGGCAGGTTATGAAGGCTCGAACTTGAATCTGCCGTCTGGTACAGATTTCAGAGCATTGATAACTGGCTATCTGAACAGCAATCTGACAACGTACAACAATAAGGATTATACTATATTCCTGGACAACTATAATCCGAATCATTACTTCTCCTTTAACAGCAATGTCAGCGGAAACAATATTCCACATGATGTGAGTCAAAGCGAGATTCAACAGATTAAGTCGGGCGACGACCTTAATATCTCGAATAGTGAATTGATTGACATTGGTGTGCAGAAGCAGTGGGTAAATAGTACCAATACCGCACCAAAAAATGCTTCAATTACAGTAGAACTGTACTGGTCATATGAAAAGAGTACCAGCGGCATTCCAGCCAGTGCAAGATTGGCAAAAGCTGAAGATTTAGGCATTCTGGACAGCAGCTTTAACGCAACAAAGACTTTGACAGGTGAAACGAATGCGAATGTTTGGACAGATTTGCCGAACGGAAAAGCTGGCAAGCCGATTTACTACTATGTAAAGGAAACTGCCTATACTTATGGCGGTAACACGTATACCTTGCAGGAAGATGGCAGTTATAAATCTGGTTCTGACCTCGGCGGATATTTGCCGATTTATCAGAACAATGCAGCCAATGGAGATGCAACGGTTCAGATTCAAAACACACAGCGTCTGATGCTGAAAAAGGTGTGGAAAGACATCAACAATCAGGATATGAATCCGCTGTCGAGTGAAGTTTCTGTTACAGTTTACGGTGTTAAAGTAGATTCTGCTGGCAATGAAACCAAGGAAGCATTGTTTGAAACTCCGGTTACACTGGGCGATACGAACAGCTGGCAGCTGGATATTACAAACTTGATTGGCGATAAAAATTTGAGTGTTTACAAGCGGTTTGAGGTAACAGAAACAGGCGTGGATACCAGCAACATGGTTATCAGCTGCGTATTTAACTTAAACCAGAATACTGGTGAAATTATTGTTACCAACAAGAGCACACAGCCAACCGATGCTTCTGTAACGGTTCAGAAAGCTTGGAGCGATGGCGAAACATTGCATGCATCAGAGTCTGTACAGGTTTCTTTGTATCAGTCGACAAAAGCTCTTCCAGCTAATACAGAATTAACTGCGGCTTGGATTACAGCAAATGCAACCAAAATGACAGATACTGAAACAGCAACATACACCGTTCAGCTGAACAAGGACAATGAATGGACGTATACTTGGACGGGTCTGTCGTTGAAAAATGAAAGTGAGCAGCCATATTATTACTATGTGCTGGAAGATTTGCCGAATAGTACCGTTGTAAACAAGGATAAGTATACAGCAACTTACACGAAATCCAGCAACAGCACAGCCTACAAGACCAACTACACCATCACCAACAGCAGAAGTGCGATTACAGTACAGAAGCAGTGGTATGATGAAGATGGAAATCTGATTACCAATCTGTATGATGAAGATGGAAATCTGGTCGTAAATAATATGGCAAATTTGCAGGAAATCACGCTGAAGGTGTATAAAAAGACTGGAACAGTTTCAACAAATCCAATTGGCATTGTTGCCTTTGGGGATTCCATCACAAATGGATATAATGGTGGTGGCTTAGACTGCTCCAAAAATGACAAGTGTTATCCAAGTAAACTGACAACTATGCTTACAGCAGCTGGTTTCAAATTAAAACATGATGCAGTTGCAAATAAGGGCAATAGTGGAGAGCAAATTGGTGATGTTGGGCAGGGATTCCGCAGCCGAGTAACAAGCGATATTCCAGCTGATACTAAGATTGTATGTTTACTAGGCGGTACGAACGATATTCATCAAAATTATAGTTCTGCAAAGGGCGACCCTGATAAGGTCTTTGAACGTCTGCAAGCACTGATTGGCGATATTCAGAAGCAAGCACCAGATGCAACGATTTTTGTAGGCAGCATTCCGCATTTTGACTTCTACAAAAATGGAACATTAACAGAAGGCGGAAACTGGTGGAATTGGCTTAAAGATTTTAAGGAAAATAACGGTGCAATTCCAAATGGCCTCATTGATGAGTATAATGCAAAAATCAAAGCATATGCAGAAAAAACAGACGGTGTTTACTTTGTGGATGTATGCAGCGTTGTAACAGATGATGATATTCGTGCGGATGGTTGTCATCCAAATGAAGCCGGTTACACGAAAATTGCAACCGCTTATTCCAACGCAATTCAGGACTACTACACCAACAAGGAATATCTCAAAGATAGCAATAATCAGGATTTGACCATTAAACTGAACAATGACAACAACTGGCGTGCTGCGATTGATGTTCCGGCTGGCAATGGTACCTATTGTGTAGAAGAAGTGAATGTTCCAGATGGCTGGGATGTCACCTATGAAAACAACGCACAGCAGGCAAACAGCACCACACCAATTTTGGTGAAGAACCAGAAGCAGCCGACTGACATCGATCTTACAGTAGAAAAGACTTGGGCGAAAGATGATGCATCTAATCGACCAGACAGCATTTCGCTGACTTTGCTGCGAAGCAACGGCAAGAAACAGGATAATTCTGATGCTACAAACACAAGTGAATGGTTCTGGGAAGAACTGAGAATTCCAACACCAACACCGACAAAGAATGGCAACCAGTGGACGTTTGCCTATACAGGACTTCCGGCAAGCGATGCTTTTGGAAATGCTTACTATTACAAGGTGCAGGAAGCAGCGGTCAGCGGATATACCGTTTCTTATGGTCTTAATGGAGCTGGAGAAGAAAACGGCGTGACTGCAGCAGCTGGCGAAACTGCAACCTTGCATGTAACCAATACCCGTGCGATTACATTGCAGATTGAAAAGCAGTGGTCGGATGGTGCAACGAATCAGCACTTGCAGGATGCAGTTCGAGTTCGGATTTATCGTTCGACAAATCCAAGCGATGTTCCAACTGCAAATCTGACCTTGCAGGTGACACCGGAAACGGTTTCTGTTGGTGTCAATGGAACGGCAACGGTTACTGCAAACAAAAAGATTACTGTAAAGGAAATCGCAAATGACACAATTGCAAATGCAACTATTTCTGAAGACGGAAAAACCTTGACCATTACTGGGAAAGAAACAGGCGAAACCACCATTACAGTTACCGATGGAACGATGGAAAAGCAGATTTCTGTTACCGTATCGGCAGAACCAACTTTGAATCTGTCGATTGAGTCGACAAGCATTCAAGTTGGAGGAATTGCAACTCTGACACCAAGTATGAGTGATGGAAGCGATTGTAGCGGTGTTACTTATTCGATTAAAACAGGGAATGATGTTGTTTCGATTAGCGGTAATACAGTTACTGGTTTGAAAGCCGGAACAGCAACCATTGTTGCAAAACTGGGCAACAAAACATCAAATGAAGTGACCATTACCGTTACAGAACCACCGCTGAGTTTGGATAAAGACAATGTGACTGTTTCTGTTGGCGATACGGCTACGATTCAGGCAAACCGGACTGTGACAATTTTACAAAATCCAAATGCCAGCATTGCAACCGTTTCTGTAAGTGGAAAAAACATTACTGTAACAGGTGTTGCAGCGGGTTCGACTTCTTTCACTGTAAAAGATTCGGACGAAAATGAAAAGACGGTTTCGGTTACTGTAGAAAAGAGTGTTGAATTTAAGCTTTATAAAGATGGTGTGGATGTTACAAATAAAGGCTTATCTTATGATGATAGGTTTAAAGTGAAAAATGGTACTGTTGTAACATTTAAAACAAGTATTCCATTTACCAATGTTGAAACTACAAATGGTTGGTTTATATCTGTAAATAAAGTTGATGAGAAAACATTTACAGTGGGAGTAGGTGGATATAAAAATCCAAGTGCTTATGATAATGGATTTAACATAACATATAATGATGCTTCTGGAACAAGTATTACAAAGAAATACTTTGTTGAAATCACAGATGCTGACCCTCCAATTACACTGACAGCTTCCTCTAAATTTGTAAAAACAGAAAAGACTTTGCAGATAAAATCAAATGTAACAGGTGTGACCTATTCGTCCTCGAATGCACAGATTGCTACTGTAGATGCGACAACTGGACTTGTAACCGGTGTTAGTGTAGGTGAAGTAACGATTACTGCGAAGAAGAATGGTTATACAGATGGAACAATCAATCTAACTGTTACAGATGTAGATATCACTGGAAAAGTGTTGACAAGTAATGAAGTCTATACATTCAATATTCCAGAGAAATATCAGGATAACATTAAAAAGTTAGAAGTTTCTTTTGCAGACTATTCTGCTACTAATAATGTTGGAATTAATGTTTATTTTAATGCTTCTAATGCAATAGATACACAACCAAATAGTTGGATTGAATTTGATGGAAGCAATGGAAATATTAAAAATCTCTATATTTTTAATGATCATAACAATTATTTTTCTAAAGTGAATTATCAATTTGGTATTGTTAATGGTAATACTGCTATTTGGGAAAAAAATTCAGCATCTAAAAATGAAAAAATTATTTTTCAAGCTAAAGATACTGTAAACTGTACAATTACAAAAATTAGCATCATAAACGAAGCAGGAGAAACACACACCATTACAAACTTTGAAGAAACATATACCCCTCAATCCCTCTCAGCCCCACGCAGAGCCGTTGCAGCAGCGGCTGTCATCGAATCGGAACAGTTGCTCTCTGCCGCCAACGAAACCGCTGACGTTCAGACACAGGCTCTCGAAAACACCATTGACGCAAGCGAAGTTTCCGATAGCGATTGGGCAAGCGGTCTGCTGCTCGAAATCGAAGCAACCGACAACTGGCAGGGCAGCGTGAAGAATCTTCCGGTTACCGACAGCAACGGCAACACCTACTACTATTGGGCGGTGGAAGAACCTGTCACGGGCTATACGCCAAGCTATCTGTTCCAGGATGCTGACGGCTCGCAGAGCAACGCCATCAAGGCAAATGCACAGGTGGACGGCACAGACATCATCATCCTGAACACCAAGCAGGATACCTCCTACACCCTCCCCAGCACCGGCGGAACGGGCGTGACCCGCTATTATCTCATCGGCTTGCTGCTGATGGGTGGCAGCGGACTGGTAGTTTGTTATCAATTTCGGCGGAAACGCCATGGAAATTGTGCAAAATAAACAAATTTAGAGTTCTTTTGTTGACATTTTTAGAAAATATTTCAGAACTCCTTGACAAACGCATGGACTTGTGTTACAATAACATCAAGGAGTTCTGAATAAACAGAGAACCATGTACGGAACGGAAAACATACCGTCATAACAAAAAATTAAAATGTGACCGGAAGCTGACACAGAACCGGCACAGAAAAGAAGGAGCGTTTATTATGAAAAACAAAAAAAGAGCAAGAAGAGCCGCAGCGTTCGCCGCAGCCGTAGTGATGGCAGCTTGTGCAGCTATTCCGATGGGTAGTTCGTTCTCTGCAAATGCAGCAACGATAACTGTAACTGAAACAGAAGCAAACCACATTTTTAAGGCGTATCAGATTTTCAATGGTACAGTTGATGATAAGGGTGCAGTAAGTGGTATTACATGGGGCGACGGCTTTACTGGTGAAAGCACTATCTATAATGATTTGAAAGACACTGGCATTAAGGTTGGGGAAACAGAAATTTTTGCCAACGTAAGCAGTCCGGCAGAAGTAGCAGATGCTCTTTCTAAGCTGACAAATGGAAGTGCAGATACTTATGGGGATATGGATAAGGTTGCCAGTGTTTTCCAGAAGCATATCGATACTTCAATGGCAGTTTCTCTTACTCGGAAAGCCGATGAAACTGGTTATGCAGTAGAAAATGCTAAGGATGGTTATTATTTAATCATTGATGAAGTTCCTGGAACTGAGCAGGGAACAGTAACTTCTGTTTCTAAGTATCTCATGAATGTTTTTGGTGAAAACAAGGCTGAAAACACTGTTACACCAAAAAGAGATCAGCCACAGGTTATGAAGAAAATCAAGGAAAACATAAAGTATGAAGGAACACCAACATTTAAGAACGTAACCACGGCTGATGCTGGTTATAACGACACTGCGGACTATTGCATCGGTGACAGCGTTCCGTTTAAGCTTTATGGTAGTTTGCCGTCTACATTGGATAACTATCAGAACGGATACAAGTATGTTTTCCATGACTCTTTGGATACAGAATTTGATGCTCCTACAGCAGTTACTGTTATGATTGGCAAGTATTATGTAAAGGCAACAGAAGACAAGACTGGTTATCAGTTTGTTAAGCCTGCACAACACGATACTGGTAACCACACTTTTGATATTGTTTTTGAAGATATCAAGTCTGTTAAGCTTTACACCGATGCAGGATGCACACAGGAAGCTGCTGATGTTAAGGTATCTAAGGATGATGTTGTAACAGTTTCTTATGATGCTGTTTTGAATGCTACTGCAAAGATTGGTCGTCCAGGTCAGAAAAATGATGTATATCTGGAATATGCAAATGATTCTAACTGGAACGGAGAGGGAACACCAACAACCTCTGAAACACCACATGATAATGTCATTGCGTTTACTTATGAGTTGGATTTGACAAAGGTCGATGGTGCAAATGAGAAAAAAACATTGGCTGGTGCAAGCTTTGTTCTGGAAAGAACAGTTGGAAGCCAAAAACAGTATGCTGTTTTGGATGAAAACAAAAAGATTACAGACTGGCTGACCACAACCGGCACTGTAACAGTTGATACAACAAAGGGTACAGTTGATACAGATGGCACGTGGGCTTCTGTATATGGAAAGTCACCAGTAGCAACAACACCGACAATTAGCACAACTGAAGCAGCTGGAACATTTAGCTATATTGGTTTGGATGACGGTACATACGTTGTTCGAGAAGTTAAAGCACCGACAGGCTATAAGATTGCAGCTGAAGGACAGGAATTTACTTTTGTAGTTTCAGCAGATACTACAAATAATCAGGATGGAACAGGTGTAGATGCACAGGGTACTGCTTTGAAGACATTGAATCTGTATAAGAATTCTATTGCTGAAGGTAATTTGCTTAATACAGCGGATGAAGAAAATGATAAAGTTGGAAAGGTAGATACGACTATCACGAATACATCCAGCTCTACGCTCCCGTCCACCGGTGGTATCGGTACAACGATGTTCTACGTTGGCGGCGGTGTGCTGGTTGCAGGTGCTGGCGTGATCCTCATCACCAAGAAGCGGGCAAAGAAAGACGCTGAATAAACCACGATCCGGAACGTCCGGTTTTCAAAAATCCTAATTTCACAGTCTGCCGGCGGGTGTATGCCTGCCGGCAGGCATTAGGGAGTGCCTCATGAGAAAGAAAAAAACAGGTGTTATTTCAACCATTTTTTTGATTTTGATTTTACTGGTGGGGCTCTCCGTAATGCTGTATCCAACCATCAGCGACTGGTGGAATTCCAAAGTACAAACCCGTGCCATTGCAAGCTATAGTCAGGCGGTCGAGGAACTGGACAACGGCGAAGCGGAACTGCTGCTCCAGCAGGCAAAGGACTACAACAAAGACCTTTACAACCTGCCCGCCCCGTTCACCAATTGTGATCAGCTTTCTGCGTATGATTCGCTCTTGAATATCTCCGGAACGGGAATCATGGGCTATATTACCATTCCTGTCATCCATGTGGAGCTGCCGATTTACCACGGCACGAGCGAAGAAGTGCTGAATATTGCAGCCGGACATTTAAAGGGGTCGTCCCTGCCGGTCGGCGGAGCAAATACCCATTCTGTCATTTCCGCCCATCGTGGCTTACCCTCGGCAAAGCTGTTCACCGATATCGACCAGCTGGTCGTGGGGGATACGTTCACGATTACGGTTTTGGATCAGGTTCTGACCTATCAGGTCGAACAAATCCGAATTATCCTGCCGGAGGAGATTGAAAATCTCTATATTGAGCCGGAACAGGACATGGTAACGCTGATGACTTGTACACCTTACGGAGTCAATACCCATCGGTTATTGATTCGTTCCAAGCGAATTGATACAAAATACCAATCTCACGCTACGGTTGCTGCCGATGCAGTGCAGTTAGATCCGATGCTGGTCGTGCCGTGTCTGTCTGCTCCGTTGCTGTTGGGATTATTTATTTTCTGGGGCGTGAGCGGAAAGCGAAACAAGCGGCATTTCCCACATGAAGACCCGCTGTCCCTGTTTTCCGAAGAACCGCCGAAAAAGAAGAAAAAGTAGGGAGGAACTGCGAATGATACAGCGAAGATGGTTTGCTCGTTTGCGTTATGGTGCAGCAGCATTGTTATTTTTTCTCTGTTTTTGGCTGACACCCATGCAAACAGAAGCTGCTACAGACGGAATGCTGACGATTATCTGTAAAGACGGCGATACCATTCTTCCCAATCTGACGTGGAAGCTCTATCGGGTCGGCAGCTATAGTTCCAGCGGAGAATTGCTTTTAGAGGGCGATTTTGCAGATTACCCCGTCAACGGGAAGCTGACCACCACCGCCGAAGTGCAGGATGCAGCGGATACACTGGCGAATTTAACGGTAGTGGATGCGATTGCACCGCTTTCGACTGGAAAAACAGACCAGAGCGGAGCAGTGACGTTTGCCCCGTTGGAAACTGGAGCATATCTGATTACCGGAAAGCCGGTTGTCGTTGGAAATAAGCGATATATTCCAGCACCAGCTCTGTTATATCTGACAGAAGAATCCGGCAGCGATACGTTTCAATGGAATATTTACCCGAAATTTACCGTGAAGCCGTTCTCGACTTCTTCCACAGTCAGATATAGCGTGGAAAAAGTTTGGTTGCATGATGAAGGCATGACCATAAATCGTCCGGAAGATTTGGTGATTCAGCTGTATTGTGACGATGTCATGCGGGAAGAAGTTACCCTGAACGAAGCAAATGCGTGGTCGTATTCCTGGGAAGGAAATTCTCTGGAAGAATGGCATGTCAAGGAACTTGTCGTCCCGAAGAATTATTTGGTGGTCTATAAGCAGAACGATACACAGTTTTTGATTTTCAATTCTCACAATCAGACAGGTTCTCAGGAACTGACAACCGCACCCATTACAACCACCACAACGACTGAAACCACAACCGTCACAACGGAAACCGTACTTTCTAAAACAGAAACGACAACACCAGAAACGACGACCTCTGTTGGAAGTTCGATTTCTGGCGGTACAGCAATTGTTTCTACAACAGAAACCGGAACAGCAACCACAACATCCGGCAGTGGTACAACATCCACCGGAAGCAGCGGTTCTACAACCAGTGGTTCTGGAACGGGAACAACGGTTACGACTACAAAGCCGACTTTGCCGGCAACGGGGCAGCTTTGGTGGCCAGTTCCATGCTTGGCAGCAGGCGGATTGGTGTTGCTGGGTGTTGGCTGGCGAATGGATAAAAAAGAGGACTAATGCATGAAACGATGGAAAGCAGGACATTTTGTAATGCTGGCGGGGGCAGTGCTGCTGATAGCAGCACTGTCCCTTGTTCTTTGGAATTGGCATGAAAGCAATCAGGGCGGAGAATCTGCGAAAAAAATACGGGATACCCTTCATTCTGCCTTAGAAGAAGAGGAGCAAAACGGCAATGGTTTCCCGATTGCCACAACAATTGTTTCTATTCCCGAAAAGCAGACAACAACAGATACACAATCTGTTGTGGGAACTGTTCCAAAACAGGATTCTGAATCAGGAAGTGTTTCCGGCGTGGAAACATCCCGTCCGCAGATTGCGGATGTATGGGATGCCTATCAAACGACAACCGGAACAAATCCTGCCAAAGAACAGGAAATATGGGCGGAAATTGATAGCGATTGGTATATCGGCATTCTGACGATTCCAACCTTACAGGTGGAAGTTCCGATTTTTTCGGAATATGTATTCGACCAGTTGCCCTATACGCCGTGTCGTTATGCCGGCAGCTATCTGACCGATAATATGATTGTTGCAGCTCATAACTATGATTCTCACTTTGGACGAATCCGAAAGCTGGACAGCGGCGACCGGATTGACTTCACGGATGTAACCGGAACGGTCTATCATTATCAGGTCATACAGACGGAAATATTACCGGATACTGCTGTGGAAGAGATGGAGCAGGGAAACTGGGACTTGACACTGTTCACCTGTACGCTCAGTGGAACGCAGCGTGTAACGGTTCGTTGCGAGCGAATTTCCTGAATGATTTCCGGTGAATCAAGATGCTTTTTGATGCCATTCTATCTGTGGATAAGAGTGGCATTTTTTATTTTCTAAAGTGTTAATTTTTCCGGTTGCATTGTGTTTTTATTGAAAATATGGTATAATATTTTTTTACAAACGAAAAATTGGGGGCATTGTTTTCGGGGAAATTGAAAGGAGCATGATGATGCAATCAACTTGGTTAGACAAATTAGAACGAAAATTCAGAAAGTTTTCCATTCCCAACCTGATGAACTTGATTTTGGTCGGAATGGCAGTGGTATTCCTGTCGGATATTTTTTTGAGTGTTCAGTATGGAACAACCCTTTCCAGCTACCTTTATTTTAGCCGCAGTGCAATTTTTCACGGGGAAGTTTGGAGAATTTTGTCGTTTCTCTTTATTCCCATCAATTCTAGTCCGATTTGGATTCTCTTTTCCATGTATTTCTATTGGCTGATTGGGTCTGGTTTGGAACGGGAATGGGGAAGTTTCCGGTTCAACGTCTTTTATCTTTGCGGAGCAATTGGAACGATTATTTCCGGCTTGATTACGGGCTATGTGGGCAACACCTATTTGAATTTTTCGCTGTTTCTGGCGTTTGCTCTGCTGTATCCAGATTTTCAGGTGATGCTGTTCTTTGTATTGCCGGTGAAAATGAAATGGCTGGCGTGGCTGGATGTGGCGTTTTTAGTATTGGAATTTCTGCGGAGCAGCTGGTCGGGAAAGCTGGCAATTCTCTTTGCTTTTGCCAATATTCTGTTATTCTTCGGGAAAGATTTCTGGCAGTTTATCCAGAATCAGATTCGGCGGTATCAGTATCGAAAAAAGATGAAGTAAGTTCAGCGAAAAGAGGCGAATCACAGTGAAACAGTGGCAGCAAAAAGTATTTGGGATCGTTTTATTTATTGCAGCCGTTTTTTTGATTTTAGCGAATTTTGAAGAGTCATCTTATGCATTTTCGTTTTTGTTTGAATTGATTCAGCCAGTCATTGTAGCAAGTGTTCTGGCGTTTTTCTTACATATTCCGATGAATGGTTTCCGGAATTTCCTGCAAAAACATGCCAAACGTCCCCACAAGGAACGGTTTTGGAATACCATTAGTCTGGTGTTGACGTTGCTGTCAGTTTGTATTGTACTGGCAGCGGTTTGTATGCTGATGATTCCGGCATTGATTCAATCCATCATGGATATTTACAACAAAGTGCAGCATAACTTGCCGATTTGGCTGAATCAGCTGGCAGCGTATGGCATTGATACGGCGATGTTGGAAGAATGGCTGAAAAATGCAGAACAAGGGCAGCTGCTGCAAAAGCTGATTGTCGGCGTTGGAAACTGGGTACCGACTATTTTCTCTGCGGCAGCATCTACCGCAAGCGTTGTGGTGGATGGTGTGGTTGGCTTTATTCTGGCAATTTATCTCCTGATGGAACGGCATACCATCGGCAGACAACTGAACAAGGTACTGGAAGCCAACTTGCAGCATACTACTTGTCAGAAAATTCGGGATACAGGAAATTTGATTTGTCAGATTTTCCGGAGTTTCCTGTGTGGGCAGTGTTTGGAAGCGGTCATTCTGGGAACACTGATGTTCATCGCCTTTGCAATCTGCGGAATTTCCTATGCGGGGCTGATTGGCGTTTTGACGGCAGTTTGTTCGTTTATTCCCTTTGTGGGGGCATTCTTGGCATGCTGTACCGGAGCACTGCTGAACCTGATGATTGACCCGTGGAAAGCATTGCTTTGTATTTTGGTTTATCTGGTGGTACAGTTTATTGAAGGACATTTTATTTACCCGAAAGTGGTCGGCAATTCCGTCGGCTTGTCCTCGTTCTGGGTTCTGGTTGCCGTTTTGGTGGGGCAGAATTTGTTCGGGGTGTTTGGAATGATTTTGTTTATTCCGCTGACCTCCGTCATCTATACACTTCTGAAAAATGATACCAACCGAAAGCTAAAGAAAAAGGCAGAATTGGCACAGGAAACAGTCGGAACGGATTCCGAACCGCATCAAACAGAATAGCATTTGAAACCGCTTTTCCCTTATTAGGAGAAGCGGTTTTCTGTTGAGCAGGTGCGAAGCACAAATAAAAAGTTTTTCGGTGCAGCAGTTTTTCAAAAATGCTGCCGAGGTGTGGGCGAGCAGCCCACATTTGCGGAGCAAATGAAACTGCATAATGAAGAAAAACAAAAATCAAAGAGAGAATCGAAAGAATCGCAATTGCCTTCAAAATCAAAAGGTTGTAATGAGAGATACGGTTTCAGGGGCAATTGCGATTCCCAAGGCAAGCTGGGGATATGCCCCAGCCTTGCCGAACCGGATTCGGGAGGTTTTCCTAGGACAAGCCGCAGGCGAATAAAAAGTTTTTCGGTGCAGCAGTTTTTCAAAAATGCTGCCGAGGTGTGGGCGAGCAGCCCACATTTGCGTAGCAAATAGAAACTGCACAATGAAATGCAACAAAAATCTAAGAGAGAATCGGAAGAATCGCAATTGCCTTTAAAAATTAAAAGGTTGTAATGAGAGATAGGGTTTCAGGGGCAATTGCGATTCCCAAGGCAAGCTGGGGATGTGCCCCAGCCTTGCCGAACCGGATTCGGGTGGTTTCTCTAAGAATAGGGGTTTATCAATTATAAGCCGCAGGCAAATAAAAAGTTTTTCGGTGCAGCAGTTTTTCAAAAATGCTGCCGAGGTGTGGGCGAGCAGTCCACATTTGCGTAGCAAATAGAAACTGCACAATATGAAATGCAACAAAAATCTAAGAGAGAATTGGAGGAATCGCAATTGCCTTTAAAAATTAAAAGGTTGTAATGAGATACAAGGTTTCAGGGGCAATTGCAGCATGCTGGCAGGCAAAAGCAGGGGTGGACCCCCCCTTTTGCCGGATGGAAGAGATTGTTTTCCCTAAGAATAATATTGATTGCTGGAAGATGTGCCCCAGCCTTGCCGCATTATACGCAAGTGGTTTCCCGAGAAGAGCACCTGTTTTTCAAAAAGCTGGCGGATATTGGCAAGATTGGCACATCATTTGACATTTCTGTCGGTTTATGCTACAATAAAATGACCCCATATGTCGGAACGGCGTATGGGGCATTTTGCAAAAATAGAGGAGGCTCTTCACTTGACAGGAAAAACCCATCTTACGGTTGGAACTGCCGCAACCATTCTCATTACCCAGCCATCGGACTGGAAATCATTCTTACTCTGCATGGGGGCTGCTGCGGTCGGCTCTTGTGTCAGCGATATTGACGTTAGTACCTCCGGCAGCCATAAGGGCTTGCAGCGGATTTTGATTTTAATCGGGCTTGCAATCATTGTAGTATCTGTGCTGGATGGTATTTTTCATGCTGGTATCTGGACGATGATTCAACAGAAAAACGGACTGCTGCAAAGTTTAGCTGGATTTGCGATGTTCATCGCCATCTGTGTGTATGGAGAACGTCAGCCACACCGTACTTTTACGCATTCTCTGGCAGGCGTTGCAACGCTGGGACTTGCTGTTTTTATCATGTTGCCGGAAGCTGTATGGTATTTTATTTGCGGTATGGGAACGCATATTGTATTAGATTTGTTTAACTGCAAAAAAATTCAGCTGTTTTTTCCCTTTGAACGGGGCAAAATCTGCTTTTATCTCTGCAAAGCCGGCGGAAAAGTCAATCAATCGCTCTTCTGGGTGGGATTGGTGCTCTGGATTTTGGAAATCCTATGGATGGCAGCCGCTTGGGTGATGGAACACGGCTGGCAGTAATGGCGGGTAGATTCAAATGGCGTTTGTACATTAGAAAAAGGAGGAGATTCCCATGAATTGGATGACGCAGCTTGCACAATATATTCCGCAGACACCGCAGGAAGCAGCAGACAAGGTTGCTTTGCAGAACGATGTACAGAAATATGGAACGGCTGTGCTGGAACGCAGTTCCCCCAGTGGCAGCCATATTTGCTGTTCGGGGATGATTTTAGACCCAACGATGACACAAGTGCTCTTGGTGTATCATAATATTTACCAGTCTTTTTCTTGGACAGGCGGTCATGCAGATGGAGAATCTGATTTTCTAGCGGTCGCCATTCGAGAGGCACAGGAAGAAACGGGTTTGCAGCAGGTACAGCCGCTTTGTAGTGCGATTCTTTCCATTGATCGCTTGCCTGTAAAGGCACACATTCGGCGTGATGAGCCTGTCGCTGCCCATTTTCACGATTGCATTTCGTTTGGATTGCTGGCAGACCCAAAACAGCCACTGCGGATTCAACCAGCGGAAAATAGTGCCGTCTGTTGGAAACCGATTGCAGAACTGCCGGAACTCTGTCAAGAACCGCATATGCTGCCCGTTTATGAAAAGCTCATTGCACGGATGAAGCAGGTACGGCAGGAACAGCAGGTGATTTTGTCGCAGATGGTTGCACCGCTGTTGGATTGGTATGCGATTCATAAGAGAGATTTGCCGTGGCGGAAAGACCAGAACCCCTATCATGTCTGGATTTCAGAAATTATGCTGCAACAGACTCGTGTCGAGGCAGTCAAAGGCTATTATCAGCGATTCTTGACCGCTTTCCCAACGATACAGGCATTGGCAGAAGCCGATCCGGAACAGGTGCGGAAATGCTGGGAAGGGCTTGGTTATTATACCAGAGCGAAAAATTTGCAGCGTGCTGCCCAGCAGATTTTAGAACAATATCATGGAGAATTCCCGACCAAGCACGAAGAAGTTCTTTCCCTGGCTGGAATCGGGGCATATACAGCTGGGGCGATTTGTTCGATTTGTTACGAACAGCCAACGCCGGCGGTAGATGGAAACGTACTTCGAGTCGTGATGCGGTTGCAGGATGCATTTGATGAGATTGACCGACCAGATGTGAAACGTGCTGTTACAGAGGCGTTGAAAACCTGCTATCCAGCTGGAAAATGTGGGATGTTTACACAAGCCCTCATGGAACTGGGAGCATTGGTCTGTGTTCCGAATGGAGCACCGCACTGTCAAGAATGTCCAGTTGCAGCACTCTGCCGCAGCCGGAAACAGGAAACACAAGCTTTGTTGCCTGTTCGGAAGAAAAAAGCTGCCAGACGAAAAGAACAGCGAGTGGTCTGGATTTTGCAGTGTGGGGAACGGTATGCAGTCTGTCAGCGACCGGAAAGCGGACTGCTGGCAGGATTATGGGAGTTCCCGAATCAGCTGGGAACGATGACAGAAGCTGAAGCGATTGAGCAGGCGAAAAACTGGGGCTGTAAACCGATTTCCATTGAAAAAACCGCAGCCAAGAAGCATATCTTTACGCACATCGAATGGCAGATGTTTGGCGTTTATCTAACTTGTGCCGCCATGCCGGAAATGTTTGTCTGGAAAACGGCAGCGGAATTGCAGGCGGAATTGACACTGCCTACTGCTTTTCGGCAGTTTTTACAGGAGGAGTTGCAATGATTTCGATTCGGGTTGCAGAGCAGGCAGACTTGCCGGCATTGCTACAAATCTATAACGAAGAAGTGCTGCACGGAACGGCAACCTTTGACCTGCATCCAAAGACACTTGCAGAGCGGCAGGTCTGGTTTGACCAGCACAATCGGGACAATCATCCGTTGCTGACTGCGGAACTGGATGGAACGATTGCCGGATATGCAAGCCTTTCTACTTATGCAGAAAAAGAGGCGTATTGTTCTACGGTAGAACTTTCTGTCTATGTTGCAAAGTTTGCCCAGAGAAAAGGCGTTGCCAGTGCCTTGATGCAGGAAATTTTAGCGATAGCACAAATAGATGTTCGAATACATTCTGTGGTTTCCATTATTACGGGCGGAAATGCAGCTAGTGAACGGTTGCATGAAAAGTTTGGATTTCAGCGTTGCGGAATGTTGAAAGAGATGGGGAAAAAATTCGGACGGTATTTAGATGTGGTGTATTATCAGTTGTTAGTATAAGACGATAAAATAAAAAATAGGAGGACGATTTTGATGAGAGCGGTAATTACTGGTGCAACATCCGGCATTGGAAAAGCAATGGCATGTCAGCTGGCACAGGATGGCTGGAGTTTGGTTCTGACTGGTAGAAATCAAACGGTTCTGGAACAGCTGCAAAAGAATCTGCCGACAGCAGTCGAGATTTTGCCGTTGGATTTGGCAGAGGAGGAAGCCCCCTATCAGCTATTTGATTTCTGTAAGAAGAAGCGGGTGGATTTGCTGGTGAACAATGCCGGATTTGGCATTTTCGGGCGGTTTACAGAAACCAATTTGCAGGAAGAAATGGATTTGTTGGCGGTCAATGTGCGAGCTTTGCACATCCTGACGAAACTCTTTTTAAAGAAGTTTCAGGCTCAGAAACACGGTCGGATTTTGAATGTTGCTTCGAGTGCTGGATTTTTAACAGGGCCATTGCTGTCCTCTTATTATGCCTCGAAAAATTATGTCGTGCGGTTGTCTTTGGCGATTGCAGAGGAACTCCGCCGGCAGCATAGTCCGGTTACGATGAGTATTCTTTGCCCTGGGCCAGTTGATACCAATTTCAATGCTCGTGCAGGGGTTTCGTTCAGTGTGCCGCCGATGAGCAGCCAGCAGGTTGCAGCGTATGCACTGGAAAAGACGATGGAAGGGAAATTGCTGATTGTTCCGGGCGTTGGAATGAAACTGGCGTTGTTCGGGGCAAGATTTGTGCCGCATGCATGGCTTTCTGCGATCACCTATGAAGTGCAGAAGAAAAAGCTGAAATAAAAATTTGCAGGGAAAATAAAAGAACCAGTCGTCCAGAAAATTCATCTGGATGGCTGGTTCTTTGCTGTGCAGCAAGCTGGAATTTAGCAGGAACATTATACATGAAAGTCGTATTTATCATAGCGGCACTTTATATGAAAAGTCCCGGCATAAATGATAAAATACTCCCCTTTATAAGTCGCTGTTGGATGACAATCACAAATACCGATTTCAATATTACCGACTTTTGTTTTCTTAAAATCACTGGAATTTCCCACCATCAGATATTGAACGATTGGATAGTCCATATATCCATTGTCATGGTCTTCTATTGGTAGAAACACCTCAAAAGGTCTTTCGATATTTACTCCTAAAGACAAGAGATACGCCGCTACATCAGGGTACGCTTGTTTTACTTCATCAATTAGGTTTTGACAATAGATACAGTCACAAATATCTTCTCTTTTCATTTCTACATAATATTCTTTTGTTTTCTCGATGTCCATAATCCTTCTCCTGCAAATTCTGATTTGTCAAATGCATCTGTTTCTATCATCTGAGAAAATTCATCTGAATGGCTGGTTCTTTGTCGTGGGGTAAACTGGAATTTATCGTTTTTGTTTATCAACGAATATTGGCTTACTACCATCATCAATTTCAAATGTATTACTTCCAGTTCGTATATAAACACTTCCTATTTCCGCATGAATATAAGGAATAATATCTCTGTCATAATTACATATTGTATTGATGGAAAATACATGATGATTGCTTGGGTCGTTCATGTAAGCCTCATCTTCATCACCCGCTAAAAAACGCCATCCGCTATCTGGGTTGTCTTCATCTGGAGCTTCTCGATACATATATCCTACTTTAAAGCCATCTTTTGTTATTCTATCAGATACAATGCATCCTTCTCCATTTGGTTCATTCCAATCAATTAATTTCTCTATTTTGATACTAAGAAAATCGTGGTTCTTCTTTTCCTTGAAAAACATGATAATTCACCTCTCCAATGTTAAATGTATCTGTTTTTTCATCCGTGAAAATTTATCTGGATGTTGGTTCTTTGTCGTATGATAAGCTGGAATTTCAATTTTCTACCTTTGATAAAGAATCTCCAAATCTCCATCGACAAATCCAGCTGCAATTGCTTCGTATTTTTTTAATGCTTCTGCATACTCTCCATTTGAAATATATTGTCTGATCATTTTGCAAGAAACATTTAGAATTTCTTCCCATTCAGCATGTTGTTTCCAGGAAAATCTATTTTCTCCAGAGCAAAATGTTTCTTCACAGCACCAATCTTCCTCTTCTTCATCAAAACAGGATGCACCAATCAGTTGTATCGACCAACAGAAATCGGCTTCTTCGTAAAGATTAAAATTGAGGGCTACTCCTGGTATGGGCATATTTTCTTCCAATACCCCATTCAGCCATTTTTCAAAAGCTTTATACATCGTTTCTCCTTTGTAATTCGTAAAATCGCCATTTAATTATCGGATGATGTTTTCGTTAATACACCATCAACCAACTTATAAACTCTATCTTTATTGATTGCCATCTTCTTCTCTATTTCCGTTTCTAAATCAATATCAAGAATTTCGGATAATCCCATAAGATAAATAGCAATATCAGCAAGTTCTTCTCCAACAGTTGTTTTATTTTTACGCCATGCGTCATATGCTTCTGCAACTTCACCATAGAGTAGGCAAAATTCTTCGTGAACATCTGTAACATTAAAGCCCTTATTCAGCTTGTTTTGATATATCTCTTTTTGCATTTCGTTTATTTTCATTTTTTGTATCTCCTCCAGATTTGGATTTATGGAATACAGCGATTCTCTTCCTCTGAAAAGCCATTTCTGAACCGTTATCTTTCAAAATACCACTTAAAAAAATACCACCGTAATTCGATTAAAATTACGGTGGCCTTTTGGCGGAGACGGTGGGATTCGAACCCACGTGCCCTTGCGGACAACCTGATTTCGAGTCAAGCTCGTTACGACCACTTCGATACGTCTCCATACTGTTGGAATAGCGTCTGAAAAAGAACGCATACTACTTTTATAGTATACCATGCCGTTTGCAGAAAAGCAAGTCCCTCTTGAGAATTTTGTGAAAATCACTGAATCTATGCAAAAATAAAGCTAGTTGATTGTGAAAAATGCTTTTTTTCTGTCGTTTGATTGACAGCATTTCAAAAAAGTACTAAAATAATAGTAAAATTCGACTAACATCCTTTTCCATCTGGAGGCTTTTTATGAAAACATCCTTAAAAACAACGATTCAAACATTTTGCCATGACCTTTCTGCAAAAACGCGGATTACCGTTCTATGTTGCGGGTGCTTTTTGGTATTGACAGGATTCTTGTTGGTATTTTTAATGCTCTGTCCGGTGAAGAAAGAAAATCTTTCCAACCATGCCAACGAAAACCTGATGTCTGCCATTACAACCAGTGCTCCAGCTGCAACCACAACGGCGGAGGAAACAACAACATTCAAGCGGACACGGAAAACAACTGATAAGAAACGTGCTCGTTCCACCACGCAGACCACTGTGAAAACAGAACTGATAGAAACCGAAGAACCGCTGATGACAGAAGAGAACAGTTCAGACGACCTCTATAGCAATGATTACAATAATAATTATAATTACAACTATGGTTACGATAATAGCTATAACAACGGCTATGATAACAGTTATAATAACGGTTATAATAATGGCAATGGTTATTACGAGCCGGCAACCGATGCACCGAATTATGACTCGATTCCAGATCCGGAACCTGTTCCAAGCGAGGGCGATGCAGGCGGATTGGATGCTGGATTCTAAAAAAATAATTTTTTTCAAGTTTCACTTGACAAACTGCAAAAAAACCGTTATAATAAAATCTGTAAAAGGGAGTAGCTGACAAGAATTTGTTTCTTGTTTATGCGGCGTCAATACGATTGCAGATTTCTGCGATCCGCTTCATAAGTTCAAAGCTATGCCTCGTAAGAATGGCATATGTGGAAAATGGCAAGACTTTTACTGAATAAATGGCAGCCTTAATGGGCGGAGTGTCGATTTATTCAGTAAGAGTCTTGCCTTTTTTGCTGCCAAAAAAAGATGAAAGGAAGTTTTCCCATGGCAAACAAATCCCCCTATCAACAACCCCTGAACGACCTGTATGCAGTGTACCACTCCAGCCGAGAGGGTTTGAGTACCGCACAGGCAAACCAAAACCGGGAACAGTTCGGTAAAAATCAGCTGGCACAGAAAAAGAAGAAGCCAGTCTGGATGATTTTCCTCGAACAGTTCAAAGATTTTCTGGTTATTATCCTGATTATTGCTGCTATTATCTCTGCAATTACCGGAGAACTGGAAAGCACCATTGTCATTCTGGTTGTCATCACCATGAATGCGATTTTGGGCACCGTGCAGACGGTCAAAGCGGAAAAATCGCTGGACAATTTGAAATCGCTGTCTGCTCCGCATGCAAAAGTTCTGCGAGATGGTACAACGGTTTTGCTCCCAGCAGCAGAATTGGTTGTTGGTGATGTCATTTTGCTGGAGGCTGGCGACCAAGTTCCGGCAGATGCTCGTATTTTAGAGGCTGCATCGTTGCAGACCAATGAAAGTGCACTGACAGGTGAAAGTACCAACGTAGAAAAAGAATGCTGTGAGATTCCGCAGGAAGTTCCGTTGGGCGACCGGAAGAATATGGTTTATTCCGGCGGCTTTGTCACCTATGGACGGGGTGTCTGTCTTGTCACGAATGTGGGCATGGAAACGGAAGTCGGAAAGATTGCAGCGTTGATGCAGAACGCTTCGGAACGCAGAACGCCTTTGCAGCGGACGCTTGACCAGTTCGGACAGAAACTGTCAATTGCGATTCTGATTATTAGTGCGATTGTCTTTTTGTTGGAATTGTTCCGTGTCGATGTTCTGAACTTCGACAGCATTATGAATGCTCTGATGTTTGCGATTGCTCTGGCAGTTGCAGCCATTCCGGAAGCCCTCAGTTCGATTGTTACCATCGTGCTTTCATTCGGGACACAGAAGATGGCAAAAGAACATGCTATTATGCGAAAATTGCAGGCAGTCGAGGGATTAGGCTCTGTTTCTGTTATTTGTTCGGATAAAACCGGAACACTGACCCAGAATAAAATGACTGTTCGGAAAATCGTTGCCCATGGACACAGCATTGCAGAAGAAGATGTGAATCTGGAAAACGATGATGAAAAGTGGTTGATTATCGCATCTGTTCTGTGTAGTGATGCAACCTGTCAGGGAGAAACTGAAATTGGTGACCCAACAGAAACAGCATTGATTCGCTTTTCTCAGAAAAACGGTATGCAGGCAGAAGACCTCCGCAGCCAGTATCCTCGTCTTGCAGAAATTCCGTTTGATTCTGACCGAAAATTGATGTCCACCTTGAATCAGACCCCACAGGGAAAGATTCTCTTCACAAAGGGTGCAGCAGATGTTCTGACAGAACGGATGCTGATTACTACGGAAGAAAAGGAAAAGATTCACAAGCAAGTGGAAGCCCTCTCCAAACAGGGGCTGCGGTTGCTCTGCTTTGCAGGAAAGCCATTCGATGGCGATACTATCTCGCTGGAAGACGAAACAGACTTGCAATATATGGGCTTGATTGCCATGATGGATCCGCCACGTCCGGAATCAGCAGAGGCAGTTGCAGCCTGCAAGGCAGCAGGCATTAAGCCAGTGATGATTACAGGTGACCATGTTGTAACTGCTGCGGCAATTGCAAAGGAAATCGGCATTCTGGAGCAGGAAACCGAAGCCGTAGAGGGTTCTGCATTGGATGCCTATACAGATGAACAGTTGGTGGACTTTGTCAAGGATAAGTCGGTTTATGCCCGTGTTACTCCAGAACACAAAATCCGGATTGTACGGGCTTGGCAGGCTCGAAATTGTATGGTTGCCATGACAGGGGACGGTGTAAACGATGCTCCAGCACTGAAACAGGCAGATGTCGGCGTAGCGATGGGCATTACCGGAACGGAAGTTTCCAAAGATGCTGCAGCAATGGTTCTGACAGACGATAACTTTGCAACGATTGTCAAGGCAATTGAAAACGGTAGAAACCTCTATGAAAATATCAAGCGTGCTATCTTGTTCCTGCTCTCTGGTAACTTGGCAGGAATTCTGGTCGTGTTGGCTTGTGCTCTTGCTGGACTGGGACAGCCGTTTGCAGCGATTCACTTGCTCTTTATCAACCTCTTGACGGACTCTTTGCCGGCAATCGGCTTGGGCTTAGAACCGCATCAGGCAAGCGTTATGCGGAAAAAGCCCCGTCCTGCAAATGAATCCATTCTGACAAAACCATTCTTGATTTCCACGGGATATTCCGGCTTGATGATTGGAATGATGACCTTCCTTGCTTATTTGCTCGGAAGAAGTGAGGGCGGCAATTATCTGGGCATGACAATGGCATTTGCAACACTCTGTATGTCCCGTCTGTGGCATGGTTTCAGCTGCAAGTCTGAAGAACCAGTGCTGTTCCGGAAGCAGATGATTAACAACCCATTCGGCTTGATGGCATTCTTTGCCGGCATGATTTTAATCAATGCAGTTCTGTTAGTTCCGCCGTTGAAGAGCTTGTTCAGCATTGCCAGCCTGACTGGTTTACAGTATGCATGGATTCACATTTTCAGCTTTAGTTCGATGATTTTGATTCAGATTGTGAAGTTTGTGAAATCTATGGTGCAGCGGTCTGCGTCATAATGACATACGAACAAAAATGTAAAAAAATTATGAATCCTCTTGACAAATCCGAACGAAGTGACTATAATAAAAGCATCTTAAAATTCTTAGAGCAAAGGCAAGTAACCTGCTGAGCGGCAACAGAGAGAGTCAGGGATGGTGGGATCCTGATATGGAAGCGGTATGGTGAATGGATTTGTGAGAAGCACAGGGAATCCAAAATATTTGGTAGTAACTGTCGCCGTATGTCCTACGTTATCGGGACAAGAATATATCCGGTGGAAGTCCGGCGTATTCGGAAAGAGGGAAACAGCATTCCGGCAAAGTAGAATGATGTTTCTGAAATTGGGTGGCAACACGTTAAGGATTTTACGCCTGACGTCCCATAGCAGTGGGATGTCAGGCGTTTTTTGTTTTTTCTGCATCTCCATCAAGGACAATCGTGACTTTCATTTGACAATATAGAACAATATTCATCATTTTCTTATAAGGAGGAAAGCATATGCTTACACCATCATTGGAACAAGTGAAACAGCTTGCCAAACAGTACAATACCATTCCCGTTTTCTATGATTTCTCTGCGGACAATCAGACCCCCATCAATTTGTATCGGGCAATGTCTGAGGGAGCAAAAAATGCCTTTATTTTCGAGAGTGTGAACAACGGCGAACAGTGGGGACGGTATTCTTTTGTTGGAGCAAATCCGAAACAGGAAATTCAGATGCACGGCACAACGGCTTGCATTCTGGAAAACAATCAGAAGAAAACATTCATGGTGGAACATCCCATTCTGTTCCTGAAAGAACGAATGGCACAATATTCCGCTCCGGTTTTGCCGGATGCACCGAATTTTACTGGCGGATTGATTGGCTATTTCGGATATGATACCGTGCGGTATATGGAAAAAACATTGGTGAATGTTCCGGAAGATGACATTCACATGCCAGACTGCGATTTGTTCTTATATGAAGAACTGGTTGCTTATGACCACCTGAAACACAACGGGATTGTGATTCAAAACTTGCACACAGATGGCAACTTGGATGCCCAGTATGCAGCAGCTCTCTGGAGAGCCGAAGAACTGGCACAGAAGATTCGCACTTATAACCCAACACCAAAGCCAACCTTGAAAACAGGAACTGCCATCGTACATTCCAATACGAGCAAGGATGCCTATATGGACATCGTTCGGCAGGCAAAGGAACACATCGTGAACGGTGATATTTTCCAGATTGTTCTTTCCCAGCGGTTTGAAATCCAGAATCCGCCGGATAGCTTTGATGTTTACCGGAAATTGCGGGTCAGCAATCCATCCCCGTATCTCTATTATTTCCATACACCAACTTATGATGTTGCCGGAGCTTCTCCGGAAATGCTGGCAAGCGTAAAGAATGGCACGATTCACAATCGCCCAATTGCCGGAACAAAGCCACGGGGCAAGACCAGAGAAGAAGATATGCAGAATGAAACCGATTTGCTGGCAGATCCGAAGGAACGGGCAGAACATACGATGCTCGTTGACCTCGGAAGAAACGATGTCGGTAAGGTTTCTGAATTTGGCAGTGTTTCCGTAACTCGCTACATGGTAACAGAACGGGCATCCAAGGTCATGCATTTGGTTTCGGATGTAGAGGGAACACTGCGGAAAGACTTGACCGCTTTGGATGCACTGATGGCAATTCTGCCAGCCGGAACACTTTCTGGTGCTCCAAAGGTACGGGCAATGGAACTGATTGACCAGTTTGAACCGAAAAAGCGTGGCTTGTATGGCGGTACGGTTGGTTATCTCGGATTCAATGGCAATATGGATACCTGCATTGCCATCCGGACAGTGCTCTTTACCAATCAGAAAGCATATGTACAGGCAGGAGCTGGCATTGTAGCGGACTCTGTGCCGGAAAATGAATACTATGAAACCGTAAATAAAGCATTGGCAGTCATCAATGCCATTAAGGAGGCAGCACAATGATTCTGTTTTTGGATAATTATGATTCTTTCACTTACAACCTGTATCAGTATATCGGAGAATTATATCCAGATATTCAGGTAGTTCGGAACGATGAAATCACATTGGAAGAAATCGAAGCCATGCATCCGGATGCACTCTTGATTTCTCCGGGGCCGGGCTATCCGAAAGATGCAGGGATCTCGATTCCAGCGATTCAGAAGTTTGCTGGAAAAATGCCGATTCTGGGTATTTGCTTAGGACATCAGGCAATTGCAGAGGCATTCGGCGGAAAGATTGTCAAGGCAGAACACCTCATGCACGGCAAAGCAAGCAACATTGCAATTGACAATCAGTCGGTTCTGTTTGCAGGGCTGCCGCAGGTGATTGCTTGCGGTCGCTATCATTCCCTGATTGTGGAAGAAGCATCGCTGCCATCTTGCCTGCGTATCACCGCACGGGATGAAAATGGGCAGATTATGGCACTGGAACATACAAAGTTCCCAATTTATGGATTGCAGTTCCATCCGGAATCCATTCTGTCGGAAGACGGAAAGGAAATCCTGATTCGGTTCTTGAATCTGTTGCCGGGCGTTTCCATTCCGACCAAGCAGCAAACACCGCAGCAGCCGAAGAAAGCGTTGCTCCCATATGCAGAAAAGGTTCTGAACGGCGGAAATTTGACCGAAACTGAAGCCATGGAAGCAATGGATTTGATTATGAGCAATGCGGCAACCGATATTCAGATTGCAGAATTTCTCACTGCTCTGCGAATGAAGGGTGAAACCATTGAAGAAATCACTGGATTTGCAAAGGGCATGCGGGCAAAGGCAAAGACCGTTCCCAATTGCAAGGATGCGATTGATATTGTCGGAACGGGCGGCGATTGCTCGAACTCGTTCAATATTTCTACCACTTCTTCTTTCATCATTGCAGCAGCTGGAGCAAAGGTTGCCAAGCACGGCAACCGCAGTGTGTCCAGTAAGAGCGGTGCAGCAGATGTGTTGGAACGGCTCGGTGTAAAAATTCAGACCACACCAGAACAGGCTGCCAACTGCATTCACGAAATCGGCATTTCGTTCTTGTTTGCACAGAGCTATCACGGTTCGATGAAATATGTTGCCAAGGCAAGAAAAGAAATGGGAACACGTACTGTATTCAATATTTTAGGACCGCTTGCAAACCCTGCTGAAACCGATTATATTTTGCTGGGCGTTTATAGCGATGACTTGATTCCGGTGATGGCAAAGGTACTTTGCGGTCTGGGCATTCGTCATGCAATGGTCGTACACGGAGAAGATGGATTCGATGAAATTTCAATCTCCGCTCCGACAAAGGTTGCAGAAATCAAGGACGGCGGTATTTTTGAATACACCATCACACCGGAACAGTTTGGTTTGCCGATGGCAGAAAAGAAAGAAGTCATTGGCGGTTCGCCGGAAGAAAATGCACTGATTACACAAGGCATTCTGGCTGGAACGATTCGGGATGCAAAGCGGAACATCGTTCTGCTGAATGCTGGCTGTGCTCTCTATGTGGTTGGTCAGGCTGGCAGCATCGGCGATGGGGTTGCACTGGCAGCAGAAATGATTGACAGCGGTGCAGCACTGGCAAAGTTAGAGGAACTCAAGCAGTTTACCAATGCTCTGGCATAAGAAAGGAGCAGGCTTATGATTTTAGATGAAATTGTTGCAAAGCGAAAAGAACAGCTTGCACGGGAATTACAGAGAACCGACCGGGAAACCATGCGGAAACTGGCATTGCAGACGGAACGGGAAGTATATTCATTTCCGGATGCTCTGAAAAGTGGACGGCTTTCCATCATTGCAGAAGTCAAGAAAGCATCGCCTTCGAAGTCGGTTATCTGTGCAGACTTTCATCCGGTCGAGCAGGCAGCTGCTTATGAACGTGCCGGAGCAGATGCGATTTCCTGCCTGACCGAGGAACATTATTTTCAGGGCAGCAGCGATTATTTTCGGGCGATTCGGGAGGCAGTTTCCATTCCAATGCTTCGGAAAGATTTCATCATTGACACCTATCAAATTGATGAAGCACGGGTTATGGGAGCAGATGCCATTCTGTTGATTGCAGCGATTCTGGATACTCCAACCATGCGGCATTTTTACGAATATGCAACGGAATTGGGACTGCATTGTCTGTTTGAAGCACACAACGAAGCAGAAATGGAGCAGGTGCTTGCTTGTGGTGCAAAAATCTGCGGCATCAATAACCGCAACTTGAAAAATTTTGTGGTCGATTTAAAGACCACAGAACGGTTGGCAGCAATGGTTCCGAAAGATTGCATTTTGGTTTCGGAAAGCGGTATGCAGACGCATGAAGATTTGGCAGCTGTTCGCAAATATGGAGCAGATGCGGTATTGATTGGGGAAACCTTGATGCGGAGCGGAAATATTGCCGTTGCCATGCAGCAGCTGCGGGAGAACTTATGAAGATTAAGTTTTGTGGAATTCGGCGGCTGGAGGATGTTGCAGCCGTGAATCTCTGTCAGCCGGATTATATGGGTATGATTTTAAGCGGTGGTTTTCGCCGGAGCATTTCTCAGGAGCAGGCACAACGCTTGGTACAGGAAAAATCGGATGCAATTGCAGCGGTTGGGGTATTCGTAAATGAATCATCAGAAACCATTTGCCGTATGGCAGAGCAGTTGCACTTGCAGGTGATTCAGTTGCATGGCAATGAATCGGCAGAGCAGATTCAAACCTTGCAGCAGAAAACCGGCTTGCCAGTTTGGAAAGCCCTTCGCATTGGCACGCTGGAAGAACTTGAAGCCGCCGGAACAAATCCGGCAGATTGCCTGATTCTAGAGGGAAAGACGGGTGCAGGGATTGGCGGAACAGGTGTTTGTGCAGACTGGGAGCTGCTCGCCCGACACAGCTGGAATCGTCCGTTTTTTTTGGCAGGTGGGTTGCAACCGGAAAATGTTTTGGAGGCAATTGCAACGGTTTCTCCCACGGGCGTGGACTTTTCCAGCGGCATTGAAGAGGATGGCGTAAAATCACTGAGAAGAATGAAACAATTGATGACATTGATACGAGGAGCGTAGAATTATGGGTAAAGTAGGAAGATATGGAATGTTCGGCGGACAGTATGTTCCCGAAACGGTCATGAATGCGGTACACGAATTGGAAACTGCCTATGAAGAAGCAAAGGCAGACCCGACTTTCTGGGAAGAATATCGCACACTCTGTCGGGATTATGCAAACCGTCCATCCCTGCTGTATTATGCAGAACGAATGACAAAGGACTTGGGCGGCTGTAAAATCTATCTGAAGCGGGAAGATTTGAACCACACAGGTGCACACAAAATCAACAATGTATTGGGTCAGATTCTGCTGGCAAAGCGGATGGGCAAAAAGCGGATTATTGCGGAAACCGGTGCTGGTCAGCACGGCGTTGCAACAGCAACCGCTTGTGCCCTGTTTGACTTGGAATGCGAAGTCTTCATGGGGAAAGAGGACGTAGAACGGCAGAAGCTGAACGCTTACCGGATGGAACTGCTGGGGGCAAAGGTTCGCAGCGTTGACAACGGAACGGGTACGCTGAAAGATGCCATCAACGAAGCAATGCGGGATTGGGTCACCAACATTGACACCACTTATTATTTGATTGGCTCGGTAATGGGGCCGCATCCGTATCCGATGATGGTTCGGGACTTCCAGAAGATTATTGGCGAAGAAGCAAAGCAGCAGTTACAGGAAAAAGAAGGCGTGTTGCCGGATTGTGTCGTTGCCTGCGTTGGCGGCGGCTCGAATGCAATGGGTATGTTCTATGATTTCATCCCGAATGAAAGCGTTCGGCTGGTTGGTGCAGAAGCTGCCGGAAAGGGCGTGGATACTGCTCTGCACGCTGCAACGATTGCAAAGGGCAAGCTGGGAATCTTCCACGGTATGAAGTCCTATTTCCTGCAAAATGAGGAGGGACAGATTGCACCGGTATTTTCGATTTCTGCCGGTCTGGATTATCCGGGCATCGGGCCAGAGCACGCAAATCTTTATCAAACCGGACGGGCAGACTATGTTGCCATTACGGACGAAGAAGCTGTTCAGGCGTTGGAATATCTGTCGAAAAAAGAAGGTGTTATTCCGGCAATTGAATCAGCACATGCTGTTGCAGCTGCAATGAAGATTGCACCGACTATGAGAAAAGACCAAATTATGATTATCTGCCTGTCCGGTCGTGGGGACAAGGATATGCAGCAAATCGCACAATACAGAGGAGTGAAGATTGATGACTGAGAATCGAATTGACCGCACTTTGCAGGCATTAAAACAACAGGGGAAAAAGGCACTGATTCCGTTTGTAACAGCTGGACACGGCGGATATGACCGTACGGAACAGCTGGTATTGCAGATGGAAAAAGCCGGTGCAGATATTATTGAACTGGGCGTTCCATTTTCTGACCCGATTGCAGAAGGCCCTGTCATTCAGCACGCCAGCGAACAGGCTTTGAAGCAGGGAACAACCTTGGCAGGTATTTTTGAGCTGGTTAAGCGGCTGCGGAAAAAAACCGATATGCCGATGCTGCTGATGATGTATCTGAACACGATTTTCTCTCATGGAACAGAGGAATTTTTCCGCACCTGTCAGGAAATTGGCATTGATGGAGTCATTGTGCCGGATATGCCATTTGAAGAAAAGGACGAGATTCAGGGCAGTGCTGACAAGTATCACATTCATAACATCAGCTTGGTAACACCGGCAAGTGAAGGCAGAATTCAGATGATTGCAGAGGATGCAACCGGATTCCTGTATTGTGTTTCCTCGAATGGTGTAACAGGTATGCGGACAAAGTTCCAGACGGATTTCTCTGCATTCTTTGCACCAATTCATAAGTATGCAAAGATTCCGTGCATGGTTGGGTTTGGAATCTCCAGCCCAGAAGCTGCAAAGCAGATGAGCCAGTATTGTGATGGGGTCATTGTGGGCAGTGCCATTGTCAACATGGTTGAACAGTATCAGGAACAAGCACCGGAAAAGGTGTATGAATTTATAAAGTCCCTGCGGACAGCACTGGACGAATAAGCGTAGATTTGATTTTTTAAGAGCTAAGCAGGCAGAATGATGAAATCTGCCTGCTTTTTGTTTTAATTTTGTTATAATCATGCAATTATACAGAAAAAAACAAAATTCGAGGATTTTTTTGAAAAAACGCTTGACAAATACGGCGGAATGTGATATACTATATAAGTCGTCATGAGTAAGACGCAAAACAGTCTGAAAGAAGTTCAGAAAAAATTTTTTTGAGAAATTTGAAAAAAAGACTTGACAAACACAAAAAAGTGTGATATAATAAATAAGTCGCTGAACAACAGATGACAAGATGAAATATTGGGGTGTCGCCAAGTGGTAAGGCAGCGGACTCTGACTCCGTTATTCCGAGGGTTCAAATCCTTCCACCCCAACCAAATGAAAACCAGATGCAATGCATCTGGTTTTTTGTTTTTCAAGTATCGTACTGGGATGTTGATTCTTGTCCATGTGAAATTGAAATATGAAAAAGAAAAAGCGTATCCGCAAATTGAAACTGTGGACACGCTTTTTGACTTTTAACAATCAAATTGGTTTTATTTAATTGCTGGAACTAGAGCTGGAAGAGAAGTCTAACTTGAACGGGTCATACTTCTTGATTGCCCGATCACTCTGCTGGTCGATGTTCAAAGCGTTTGCCATTTCCTTCTTGTCATCGGTGAAATTATCCCAATACTTTCTAGAGGCAACAGCCTTCATCTGGTCTTCTGTCCAGAGGTCATCATCTGTCATTCGCTTGGTGATGTCAAACCGAACAATCAGGTAATAAGCTTCGTCATCTTCTACGATAAACGGAACATCCGTCTTTGCATCGTTGAAAATTGCTTCATAGGCTTTCTTAGACGGTGTATAGTTAATGGAATCTTCGTTATCCTTGTCCTTTTCGTCTGTTGTGGAAACCTTTGTGATAATGCTTTCGTTTGCGTACGGTGCAGTAGTCGTGGTGGTTTCTGTGGTATCAGAACTTTCTTCCTCTGTTGCACCGGAAACGGTTGTGGTTGTTGTTTCATCGGAACTGTCTGCGTCAGATGCTGCACGTGTTACGGTTTCTTCTGTGTCCGCAGTGGTTTCTGCTTCGGAATCCGATTCTGCATCTGCAGCAACAGTTGTAACAGTGGTTGTTTCTGCGGAAGTGGTTGTTGCAGTCGTTGCAGTGGTGGTTGCCGGAATTTCATTTCCGTTTTCATCTGTTGCAGAAGTTGCGGTTGCAGCAGCAGCTTCTTCGGAAATAGAAGTCACATAAGCGTTGTATTCTTCCTGAATGGTATCCATTTTGTCGTTGATGGCATCTTCATCCTTCAGCGTTTTCAGAACACTCAGGTAATCTTCTACCATGCTCTTCATTTCTTTTTTGCCGTCATCTTTCAGCAAATCGCCGTTGCCGTCTTTCAGGTTGAAGGTGATGTAACGAACACGAGCATCATTGTCTTCGTAGTATTCTTTCAGTTCGTCTTCCGTAACGCCCTTTTCACCATCTGCACCATAATAATGCTGGAACAGTTCCTGTTCTTTGTAGGTAGAAAGGAAGATATCCTGAACGGAGGATTCTGCAATTCCGTTCTTTTCAAAGGTTTCGCCGCTGCTGTCCCAAGCAGAGCTGATGTAGTTCTTCACCTGATTGGTCTGTTCGGTGGTCAGTTCCAGACCCTTTGCATCGAAGTCTTTCTGAATCGCAACGAATTCCTTGCAATATTCCATCGTGCGGTCTTTGATCCAAGTTTCCGCATCTTTGCCGTCGATCGTCTGTGCCTTTACCACTTCTTCATCAGTGGTGTCCAAGTCAGAATTCTGTTTTTGAATGGTGCTGGTTGCTTCGGTATAAGCCTGATAAGAATAGTAGATGTAAATACCAGCTTTGATTTTTACGCCGTCAATTGTCAGCGGGTAAGCAAGTGCCTGATTGCCGCATCCAACACAGGAAACAGCAGCTGCAGCAGCTACAACCGTAGCCGCAAGTTTTTTCCATTTAATCATGGTATCTCGTTCCTCCATTTACACGAATCCTTCGATTCTGTGTGTATTTTTTCCCATCCAGATAACTTTTTTGGAATAGGACAATATAAAAGTAGTATAGCACACGGCTGAAACTTTGTCAAGGTTTTCTCTGTTTTTCTGGTGGTTTCTGCTGGACTTGCAGCCTTTTCATGAAAAAGCAAACAGAAATAGAAGAAATACGAAAAACAGGAGAACAGGACTGCGAAAAATTACCGAATCAGGCTGGAAATATCAGAAAAAATATACAAAAATAGTTGAAAAATTTTATACACTATGCTATAATAAGACCATTGGAAAAATTTCTGAGGGAAAAGGAGTCAGGATGATGAAACGAAAATCGTTACAAACGGCATTGCTGGCGGCAGTTATGGGCGTGGTATCCATGCCGCATGCAGTACTTGCAGCAGATGCCCCATCGGAAGCAGCGGCGGCAGTCAATGCGTGGATTGGGTATCAGCTGCGGGACGATGCCGGACAGTATTTGACGGTTGCCAACGGAGCAGCGGAAACAGGCAGCCAGATTCTTTCATATGCCGCAAATGGCGTTGCAGCGTATAATATCTGGTACTTTACAGAAACGGGGACGGGAATTTATACCTTGAAATCCTCGCTCAGTGAGGGCGAATTTTATGCAACAACTTCTGACCGACAGACGTTGGAACTGCAATTGCAACAAGATGGTATGCAGCAGCGGTTTACTTGTACTGAAGTGGGCATGAATCGCATTCACTTGCAGCAAAATGAAACAGATTTTGGAACTTATACATTAGAGCCGGTCACTTGGCTGAAGCCGGGCGATGTTAACCGAGATGGAGTTGTGAACGTGCTGGATTTGTCACTGGCGAAACGATTGGTGTTACAGGGGGAAAGTTCCGATTTTTGTGCAGCAGCCTTGGCAGATGTGGACGGGAATGGAACATTGGATGCAGCAGATCTTGCAGCCTTGCAGGGCTTTTTGATGCAGCGGCAGACTGCATTCCCAGCCGAAACCGTAACACTGCCGGAAAATACGATTTTCCCAGTGGTTGAACCGGAACAGACAACGACCACAACAAGCATTGCAACCACAACCATAGCACCAGAAGAAACCACTACCACAACGACAACCACAACCGATTCCAAACAGACTTTGACGATTGCAGATATGCCGGCAAGCTATCAGTCTGCTGCGGATTGGATTTGGATAAATCGAGTAGAACGGGAACAGTCCACCGTTCGCCGAAATACCTTGTTTGATCAGATTGTTGCCGGAAATGGCGAATTGCATTATGTTGTTCGCTGGCAGTCTTATAAAACTGTATCGTTGGAACAGCGGAAACAGTTTGAAAAATTGGTGGAAGATAGCATCAACGCTTGGACAGACTGGCTGAAAGATTATGAAGATTGGCCATATGACCATGTTACTGTGAAAATTGTCGGCTGGGCAGTTTTAGACCGGAATTGTCTGTTGGATTTGCAGCCGGATGAAGTGGTCTATGATTCTTTGATTAGCGATTACGACAGCAGTGGGGACACATCCAACGGCTATGAAACCATTCCGGATAAATTGCCGAGTGCACCAACAGACCTTTCCCGCATGGATCACTTCATGGATACTAGCTATGTTTATCCGGGCGAACGGTTTGACATGTATCTCTGGGCAACGCAGGGCTTCCCATCCATTGGCGGATGCGGCGGCGACTGGGGACAGCGACTTTCAGATGATGCCTATTTGAATATGCTGGATGGAACGGGTCTGCATGTGCTGGAGCATGAATTGGGGCATGGATTTGGCATGACGGACTTCTATGGCGGAGAAGGGGAATTGGATGGATTCCCACCGGGAGGATTCCCGGGCGGCTCTTCGCTGATGATGGCAGGTTCTTCTATGCAGATCACCGACTTTGATGGTTGGATGCTGCGGTATTTCTGGGATAAGATTCATTTGGAAGAGGGAAGATTTTCGTATTAAATAAAATTTTTGAAGATGAAAATGAGATAGAAAAACGCACATTATCAGAATGAAAGATTCTGGCGGTGTGCGTGTTTGTTTATCGTTCAAATAATTCACTATGGCTGCCGGTTCGGGTGAGATACAGAAAGAGTGCATCTTCTGCAATTTCATAAATGAGAAGCCAATCGGGTTGAATGTGGCATTCCCGACATCCAGCGTAATTTCCTGTTAAAGCATGGTCACGGTTTTTTTCTGGAAGTGGAATGCCGTCTGCCAGTTGCTGCAAGACTTTATTCAGCAAGTCTAAATTTTTGTTTTGCTTTTGTGCCTTTTTTAAATCTCGTTTAAATTGTGTGGTTGGTTTTAAGGTGTATTTCATTGCAGCAAGTCCTTCATCATAGTATCAACATCTGTATATCCCGGGTATCGCTCAGGATGTTGTTTCATTTCGGAAACTTCTTTTAAAGCTGCTGCTGTTTCTTCGTTCGGAATGGAAGATTCTGTTTGAAAGCTATGAATGAAGAGCAGCAGTGCTTTCAGCTGTGTTTCTGTCAATGTATCTAATTCTTGCATCAATTGTTCTTTTGTACTCATAGAGATTCCTCCTTATATAAAAAGCAATCTGAAATCCATTCTATCTATTTGTAGTATAGCAGAATGATAGAAAAAAGTCAAGAAATGCAATCTTTTTTGACAGAAAAATCTCCGCACATTTCCGCCTGTTTCTGCATATCATACAGAAGCAGGCGGTTTTTCAATCCGCTGATAAAAGGAGGACGCTGATATGTGTGGAATCACTGGAATGGTCACTTGGCAAGAAGATGTTGCCCGATATCAAGCCGATTTAAAACGAATGCAGGCAGTTCTAAGCAATCGAGGTCCTGACCAGCAGGGAATGTATCAAGATACCCATTGTGCAATGGCACACACTCGGCTGGCTGTCATTGACGTGGAACGGGGAAAACAGCCGATGACACGGCAGACTGCAACCGAAACCTATACACTGGTTTATAATGGAGAACTCTATAATACACCGGAACTGCGGGAAGAATTACAAAAAGAAGGAGCAGTTTTTACTACACACTGTGATACAGAAGTTGTCTTACAGGCATACTTACACTGGGGAGCAGCTTGTACAGAGCGGTTCAACGGGATTTTTGCGTTTGCAGTCTGGGAGCAGCAGGCACAGCGGCTATTTCTTGCCCGTGACCGAATCGGTGTGAAACCATTGTTTTATGCGGAGATTCCCGGCGGATTGGTTTTTGCATCTGAAATTAAAGCACTATTGCAGCATCCAGCAGTGCCACATACCATAGACAAACATGGGATTGCACAGATTGTTTTATTAGGTCCTGGACGATCTGCCGGCTGCGGCGTTTTTCAGACCATCAAAGAAGTGAAACGGGCACATTGCGGCTATGCAACAGAAACTGGAATTTTTCTTGCACCTTACTGGAAATTACAGGCAAAACCGCACACGGATAACATGGAACAGACGATTGAACAGGTGCGGGAGTTGGTGAAAGATGCTGCAACCCGTCAGATGGTTTCTGATGTTCCCATTGGAACATTTTTGTCTGGCGGTCTGGATTCCAGCTTGCTTTCTTCACTTGCCAATCAAGTGCTGAAGAAACGGGGAGAAGTCCTGCATACGTTTTCCGTAGACTATAAAGACAATGACCGCTATTTTCAGAAGAGCCACTTCCAGCCGAACAGTGACCCAGATTATATTCGTGCGATGATGGATTATCTGCAATGTCAGCATCATTGGACGGTTCTGGATACGCCACAGCTGGCAGCTGCTTTGATTCCAGCAATGCAGGCAAGAGATTTGCCGGGCATGGTAGATGTAGACAGTTCCCTCTATTTATTCTGCGGAGCAATTAAGGAGCAGGTAACCGTTGCCCTTTCCGGTGAATGTGCCGATGAACTATTTGGCGGATACCCTTGGTATCGAGATCCAAATATTCGGGAGCGAGATGGATTCCCATGGGCACAGAGTACCGATTATCGGATGCAGTTCCTGCGAGAAGAGTTTGCAGAGCAGATTGACGGGGCAGCATTTGTATCGCAGGCATATCAAGAAACGATTCAACAGGCAGATGCGTTGCCGGAAGATTCTCCGTTGGAACGCCGTATGCGGCAGATGATGCTGCTGAATTTAGACTGGTTTATGCAGACGCTGTTAGACCGGAAAGACCGGATGAGTATGGCGAACGCTTTGGAAGTGCGAGTGCCGTTCTGCGATTATCGAATTGCAGAGTATCTTTATAATGTGCCGTGGGAGATGAAAGAGTACAAAGGCTATGAAAAAGGATTGCTCCGAGCAGCAATGCAGGACTATTTGCCGGAGAAAGTGCTCTGGCGGAAAAAAAGTCCGTATCCAAAGACCCACAATCCGAATTATTTGCAGGCAGTACGAGCAATGCTTGCGGCGATTTTGCAAGATCCAAAAGCACCGCTGTTTCAGTTGGTGAAACGAGAAGCAATTGAACAATTATTATTACAGCCAAGCGGTGTGCAGTGGTATGGGCAGCTGATGGCATATCCGCAGACGATTGCTTATTTCGTGCAGATGAATGCGTGGTTGCAGGCGTATGATGTGAAAATTGTCGAATAAGAGGTTGTTTTTCGGTCAAAAAAGGGACGGAGCGTTTCTCTTTGGGGAGGGGAAACGCTCTTTTTATGGATTTTTCACAAATCATCGACAAAAATAGGCGAGAATCTTCTACATCGAGTGGCATTGACAAACTGGGAATGGTATGATATAATAATAAAGCTGTCGCACGAGGAAAGGCGGCGTTAAGGAACTCGAAAGAGTAGGTAAACCGGACACGGAAAGCTGAGGAACACCGATGCAGGGAGCAGGGTGCAGCGAAGGAAAAGGGGAGCAAGACTTAACGGAAACTTTAGACGTGAGAGAGCGAAGAAAAGATTGTATGCATTTCGCTGAGATGTTGAGCAAAGAATAGATTGGAAAGAACAGAAAGAAATTTCAGTTCACAATTTATTTACTTGACAAAATCGAAGAGATGTGATATAATAAAGAAGTTGCAGCGGAGAAATGAGAATTTCGGAGATGCGACGAAGAGAACAGAGTCTGGCAGAACTTCATGAAATGTTAAAAACATTCACAAAAAGTTCACTTGACAAAAGTTCGAAAGTATGATATAA